>Ga0105047_10001704_pt1 | contig 39525 bp, 36 predicted proteins | sample MAT04_FD_78384 | JGI IMG/M metagenome (GOLD analysis project Ga0105047, IMG submission 78384) | Freshwater microbial communities from Lake Fryxell liftoff mats and glacier meltwater in Antarctica - MAT-04 (megahit assembly) | ecosystem: Environmental > Aquatic > Freshwater > Ice > Liftoff...
AGCAAAAGCTGGCAAAAAGAACCATTATGTTTTTCTCCCTCCCTTCCCTGCGGGGAAGGGAGGGCCGGGGAGGGATGGGTTTGTGTCGCTAATCACGAAATTGGCCTTATGTTACCGCCTATGGGGGTGTGGGGCGGGGGGTGGGGGAAAGCATTTGCCCTCCATGAGGGCAGTCATTTTGGATGGAAAAGCACTTTGAATGACCCGTGGGCAACCATTTTCACTTTGTGAAAGAGCTCAGGGAAACTTTCCCGATAAATTGACATACACCCGGATTCTACACCCGTACTTCTTTTTAAAATCGTGGTGGTATAATCTGTCCGTCCTAATAACCTTTTTATTGAAAGATGCGCCATGCCAAAAACCCAGACTTCCTGTCCCCGCTGCAAACAGCCGGTCGTAGCCGATCTTGAACAACTTTTTGATGTCGGCGTGGATCCTCAAGCCAAGCAGCGCCTGCTTTCCGGTCAGATCAACCTGATCCAATGTAAAAACTGCGGCTATGTGGGTAATCTCAGCACCCCTTTGGTGTACCACGACCCGAACAAAGAACTGCTGCTGACCTATTTTCCGCCCGAACTCGGCCTGCCGGTCAACGATCAGGAACGCCTGATTGGCCCATTAATTACCAAGGCAGTCAACAGCCTGCCCAATGAAAAGCGCAAGGCCTATATTCTGCGCCCGCGTACCATGTTCACCTTGCAGACCATGATCGAAACCATTCTGGAAGGCGACGGTATCACCAAAGAAATGCTGGATGCCCAGCAGAAGCGCCTGGCCTTCATGCAGCGCCTGATGAGCGCCAGTTCGCCGGAAGCCCGACTGGAAATGATTCAGCAGGAAGAAACCCTGATCGACGAAAGTTTCTTCAGCATTCTCAGCCGCCTGGGCGAAGCAGCCATGGCGCAGGGCGACCAGCAGGTGGCGCGCGCGTTGGCGGGAATTCAGCAGGATGTGCTCAATCATACCGAGATCGGCAAAAACCTGAAAGCGCAAGCGCAGGAATCGGAAGATGCCGTCAAAGAACTGCAGGAAGCCAGCCAGAAGGGCCTCACCCGCGATATTCTGCTGGATATGCTGGTTGCCTCAAAATCGGAAACCCGCCTCGCCACATTGGTGAGCATGGCTCGCTCCGGTCTCGATAATCAATTCTTCCAGTTGCTCACCGACCGCATCAACGCAGCCGATGACGAGGCCAAGCAGCCCCTGGTAGAACTACGCGAAAAACTGACCGTACTGACCGCTGAAATTGATAAGGCCGTCCAGGCGCAGTACGCCAACATGCGCAAGCTGCTGGATCAAATTGCCGCCGCTCCCGATGTGCGTAAAGCCACCGAAGAAAGCCTGGAACTAATTTCAGAACAATTTGTAGAAGTGCTGGACACCGAACTGAAGCTAGCCCGCCAGAAAGGCGACCTGGGCCGCTCCGGCAAACTGCAAACGATCATGACCGTTATTCAGGAAGCATCGGCTCCGCCGCCTGAAATTGAGTTCATCAACGAACTGGTCGAAGCCCAGACGGATGAAGAGCGCGCCAAAATTCTGGGTGAACATGCCGATATGGTCACCGCGGAAATGTTGGGAATGATGAATAATCTGATGGCTCAGATGGAACAGCAAAATCAGCCGGCAGAGGTGCGCAGCCAGGTCGATAAAGCTTACCGCGCCGCCCTGCGTTTTTCGATGCAGGCCAGCCTCAATAAATAACCACCCCAACCAGATGGAATAAATAAATTACGGGCTGGCAAATGCCAGCCCGTAATTTATTTATTCCGAATTATCCAGCCGCAGGCCGTGCCCGCGCACGGTGATGATATAGGCATGCTGCGGGTCAATCGTTGCCAGGCGCTCGCGCAAACGGCGCACCAGGGCATCCACGGCTTCTTCCGAAACCCCCTCCGCTTCGGCATCGCCCCAAATGACACTGACCAGATCATTGCGCGATACCACCTGTCCGCGCTTCTCATACAGCGCGTACAGCAAGCGAAACTGCGGTACCGAAAGCGGCGGAACCACTTCCTGCTGGCCAAGCCACACCCGGCGTGAGCGCACATCCAGGAACAAACGACCTCCCTTGGGTTCCATCCCCGTCACACCCGGACCCAGGGGCACAGTGGCATCAGAGCTGAGGAATATGAAATTCTGGACGAGGGCAATCTGTACCAGCCCACCATCCTGCACATAAACCGGATCTTCCACGCGTTTCCCCTCGTAGAAAGTGCCGTTCTTGCTGCCCAAATCCTCGAGCAGCACTCCTTTTTCTCCCGGGGTCAGGCGCGCGTGATAACGAGAGACCTGCCGGTCGGGAATCATCACATTACAATCCGCATCTCGGCCAATCGTAATTGATTCCGCGATAATCCAGCGTTCTCCGTTCAACGGCCCAGCCTGACCGATGATCACCGGATGGTCAGCCCCCGTATTTGCCATTCTGCTCCTCCGTTTGTCCTCTGCGGTATAATAAAGCACAAATCAGTTTTTGTGAAGTAGCAAACCAACGTTTGCCCTAAACCGGTACCACGCCGAAAATACCGCCGGGCAATAAATATTCTTCTGTTCAGTACGGATAAGGATCTTTGAGCATGCCAGCTCCCCTCAAAACCGGTGAGGTCCTGCGGAGTCGTTATAAAATCCAACGGATCATCGGGCAGGGCGGGATGGGCTGTATTTATTTAGCGGATGATCTGCGCCTGGAAGGACGCCAATGCGCCCTGAAAGAGGTTGAAAACGACCGCTCTTTGCCCCCCGAAATGCTCCGTGAGGCTCGCGACCAATTCTTGCGCGAGGCCACCGTATTGGCGCGCCTGGATCACCCCAATTTGCCCAAGGTCTCCGATTTCTTTTCAGTCGGAAACCGCGATTACCTGATCATGGATTTTGTGCCGGGCAAAGACCTGCGCACCTTGATGCACGAGGCCAAACAAAGCGGGGCTTTTCTTGCAGAAGAATCCGTGATCAATTGGGCCGGGCAGTTGTGCGACGCTCTATCTTATCTTCACAATCAGGCGCCGCCCATCCTGCACCGCGATATCAAACCCAGCAACCTTAAGCTCACCCCCAGCGGTCTGCTCAAGCTGGTCGATTTTGGATTGGTTAAAGTACTGGCGCCGGGCGAAGTGACCATCACCATTCTACAAGGGCAGGGCACCGCACTCTACACCCCGCTGGAACAGTACGGCGGCGATTCCGGGCATACCGACATCCGCAGTGACATCTATGCCTTTGGCTCCACCCTGTACCACCTGCTGACCAACCAGACGCCGGTAGATGCGCGCGAACGGTTTCTCAACCCCAAAAGCCTCCCCCCCATCCGCCAGATCAACCCGGCCGTCAGCCAGCAAACCGAACGCGCCGTGCTTTGGGCCATGAACCTGCATCCAGATGAGCGCCCCGAAAGCGTGGAGCATTTTCGGCAAAGTCTGCTGGGTGATCACGTCCCTCCCACACACATTTCCGGCTACACACCGCGCCCATACTTCAGAGAGGTGGTCTGGGCGCGCCCAGAGCACGTATTGTTGGCCACTGCCGCCCTGCTTAGCCTGCTCAGTTTACTGGCAACCATCATTCATTAAAGCATTTTTTAGACCAGATGGGTTTGATAGAATTCCTTTATCCGCACCAACTCGGTGCCGATGCGTTCGACCAGTTCTTCCAGGTCTTCCCCCTCGCCACTTGTGGCCTTCATTTCCAATTCTTTGCAATAAGCCCCCAGCGGGTCTGCGCCCATGTTGAGCGCGGAGCCTTTAATATAATGCGCCAGGCGCGCCAGGACGAGATAATCTGCCTGTTCAAGCGCTGTGATCATGGGTGGATATTTTTTTTCTGAGTCCGCCACAAATTCGCCAAACAATTCCTTATAGATCTCCATGTCGCCCATCATGCGGCTCAAGCCGGCATCCACGTCTACTGGCGACGGCAGCACAGGCGCCTGCGCATGTTCGATAACTCGCTCCTCCAGCACATGACTCTCTACACCCACCTGTGACCAATATTCGATTGCCGCCAGCACCTCTTTTGGGCTCAGCGGTTTCGATAGATAGGCGTCCATGCCGGCACGCAGGCAGCGTTCCTGGTCACCTTTCATCGCGTGGGCGGTCATGGCAATAATGGGGGTGTGCCGGCCGGCCGGCTCGTTCTGGCGAATATGCTGGGTGGCTTCCAGCCCGTCCATCTCGGGCATTTGAACATCCATCAACACCAAATGATAACTGCCCGCCAGCACCGCCTGAATGGCCTTCAGTCCGTTTTCAACCACATCCACCGCGTAGCCTGATTTTTGGAGCATGGTAACCGTCAGCTTCTGGTTGATCAGGTTATCCTCCGCCAGCAAAATGCGCACGTCACTTTGTTTGCGCTCATTGAGCGTATGCCGGGTGACCAGCACCCCCGTTTGGCCGGTTTGCAGCGCGTCTTTGCGGCTCCACAGTCTGAATCGCCTCACACAATTGTGCCTGGCGAATGGGCTTAAGCAAATAACCGGAACAGCCCATCGCTTCCAACCGGTTGGCGTCTCCCCGTTGGCCCATAGAAGTGAGGATCACCACCTTGACTGCCTGAATGGACAGGTCCGCTTTGATCATTTGCAGGGTTTGCTCTCCATCCATTTCAGGCATCTGCATATCCAGCAGCACCACCTGGAAGGGATTTCCACTGCGCACGGCGGCGCGCAGCATGGCAATCCCATCCTTGCCGCTTTCCGCCACTGAAATCCGGCTGCCCTGGTTCTCCAACATCTTGGAAAGAATCATTCGGTTGGTGGCATTGTCATCTATCCCCAAAATCCGCAGTCCTTCCAGCCGCACCTGGTTGGTTTCCTCTTCCTCAATCTCGATGATCTGTCTCTCAAAAGTAGCGGTGAACCAGAAGGTGGAGCCGCGGCCAGATTCACTCTCCACACCGATCTGTCCATTCATCATCTCAACCAACTGTTTAGAAATAGCCAGGCCCAACCCCGTGCCACCGTACCGGCGCGTGGTGGAACTATCTACCTGTACAAATCTTTCAAAAATGGCCCGCTGGCGGTCTTTTGGAATACCAATGCCGGTATCTTGAACCGTGAAGCACAGGGTCACCTGGTTACCGGATTCGCTTTCTTTCGCCACCCGGATCAATACTTCGCCCTGGTCGGTGAATTTTATGGCATTGCCCGCTAAATTAACCAGCACCTGGCGCAGCCGGCCGGGGTCGCCCCGCAGCCGCACCGCCACATCGTGATAAATCAGGCAGGCCATTTCCAGGCCTTTGGCCTCAGCACGCTGCGCCAGGTTGGTAGTGACGCCTTCAACCGCCGAGCGCAGGTCAAAGTCGATCGTATCCAGCGTCAAATAACCGGCCTCAATCTTCGAGAAATCGAGAATATCATTAATCAAGCTCAACAGCGCATCGGCGCTTTCGCGCGCGGTGACCAGAAAGTCGCGCTGTTCGGCATTCAAGGGCGTGTCCAGCGTAAGCTCCACCATACCAATGATGCCATTCATGGGGGTACGAATTTCATGGCTCATATTGGCCAGAAATTCACTCTTGGCCTTATCCGCCGCTTCCGCGGCTTTGCGCGCGCGCTCTAATTCGGTGATATCGTGGTAAATGGCCAGCTTGCCTACCCGCTGCCCGTTCAACATGATCGGCTTGCCAACTATTTCCACGTCGACCAGCGCCCCATCTTTGCGCTGGCGCTGCGCAAAAGCACGCACTGTGGTTCCCTCAGAAACATCGTGAGTTAATTGAATCGCTCGTTCGCGCTCCGTTATGGGTACAATGGTGTCATCCAAATTCTGGTAGCGCGACTCGCTGCGGGAATACCCAAACAAACTCTCAAATTCGGAATTACTATCGATAATCCGATCTCCTTTATCCAGTAAAACAATCGCCGCCGGGCTGGTTTCAAACAGGGTTTGAAAAAACAGGCGCTGTTCTTCTGTTTCCATTTCGCCCTGTTTGCGCTGGGTGATGTTTTGCACAATACAAATAAAACCCGGGCGGTCGTCTTCCAACATCAAGGGGTAATGGGTGATGCGGTACCAACCTTCCAATCCCGGAAATTGCACTTCCATTCCACCCTCAGTCGCCATTTCTTTTTTTGCGTAAGCAGCCTTCAACGAGGTTTCGGCAATGTTCTTGCCCAGTATATTCTGAAACGTGGTGTTCAAGCCCTTAATCGTGGCCTTATTGCAGCGCACTATCTTCCCATCCAGGTCCATCTGGATCATAAAATCTTGCATGGCATCGAAGGTGAATTCCCAGGATCGTTTGGCGCGGCTGATAATGGTTTCGACATTTTTCTGCCGCTCAAGCGATGTCTTCAATTCCTCATTAGTCGTCACCAAATCCAAGGTACTGCGTTTTAGCTCAAGTTCCAGTTCCTTCGACAAGCTCGCCAGACGGTCGTTATTGAAACCCAGAAAAGCCATCAGTGCGCCGATAATCAGCGGCGCCAGGTTGATAATCATTAACAGCGGTTGGGAAAGTTGCACCTTTTCTACCGATTGCAGCGAGATTGGCAGTTGTTCGCGGGATAGCGCGACCCATGTCCCCCAGATTACGATCACCAACCCAAATGCAATACCCACCAGGGTATATAAAAGGGTGTTCTGGTACGTACGACCTTTCTTCATAGGCTTAACAATCCTTTGGGGCGGGGGAAGTCATGCAACGGCTGCGACCTCACATTTTTTGAAAAGCACGATTACCTTCTATATTAACCCATATCCGGCTAAAACATGCCCGATTTAATCAGGTAAAATAAGCGCAATATGTGATTCGATTTGCGCGAGGTGCAACAATGTCCAAACGATTAATTCTGGTAGCCGGCAATATTGGGTCGGGGAAGACCTCACTCACCGAGCGCATCGGCGAACGGCTGGGGTGGCGCACTGCGTTTGAATCGGTTTCAGACAACCCCTACCTCGCCGATTTTTACCAGGACATGCGCGCGTGGTCCTTCCACTTGCAGGTGTTTTTTCTGGGTCACCGTGCCCGCCAGCATGTGGAACTGGCCAATGACCCGCGCTCGGCGATTATCGACCGCAGCATTTACGAAGATGCCTTTATTTTTGCCCGGGCACTGCACACGCTGGGCAACCTCAGCGAACGCGATTACCTGGCCTACCGCCAGGTTTTTGAAGAGGTGGTGACCCACCTGCCCGCGCCTTCATTGTTGATTTACCTCAAGGCTCCCGTTCCGGTGTTAATCCAGCGCATTCAGCAGCGCGCGCGCAACATTGAAACCGGTATCACCCCGGCCTATCTGGAACTGCTCGATACATTTTATGAGGAGTGGCTCAAAACATTTGATCTGTGCCCGGTTTTAACGCTGCGCAGCGATGACCTGGATTTCGTAAATATACCCAACCACCTCGACTTGGTTGTCGAACGCATTCAATCCAAACTCTCCGGCAAAGAAGAACTGGTCTTTTAGCCAGCCCCGCCTGCCCTCGAGGTCCAAAACCCGCGCGCCCAGTCGTAGAACGTGCAATTCCCATTTATTCTCCGTGTCCACCGTGACTGCCGCTCCCTGGCACCAGCACCCACTCCTTCGGGTGCCCGATGGGGCAGGTGTCGGCCACCCAAAGGGGTGCCGTGGTTAAGATCCTATAAGGCGGTTAGCATGTTCGAATCGAAAAAACTTCCAGCCCCACTCTACGAACAAATTTACGCCGTGGTGCGCCAGGTTCCGCGCGGCCGGGTGACCACCTACGGCGCGGTTGCCAGAATCTTGGGAAACTGCACAGCCCGCATGGTGGGCTATGCCATGGCTGCCACACCAGAAGGCAGCGGTGTGCCCTGGCAGCGTGTTATCAACAGCCAGGGCAAAATTAGCCCGCACGGCTATGGCTATGGCAGCACCATCCAACGCCATTTATTGGAAGAGGAAGGCATTTCCTTTGAACCTGGCGACAAAATTGACCTGACAAAATATGCGTGGCCCGACTCGCCGCTGTCGCGAAATTCCCATCAGGCCGGCCTCTTTGAAGAATAGCCGGCCCATTTAACCCAGCGCTTTGGCACGCTCCTGAAGTTCTTTATCGAGGTCGTTGGTGGGAACGATGACAATGCCGTGCGGCATAGACTTGCCTTCACTGTTGACATGTACAAAGGTGATGAAGCCTTCCACCACCAGTGAATCGCCCGCGACCATGCAGATATAAGTGACCATACGCGAGCGGCCGGTATGAATCACCTTGCTTTCGTAACGCACGATTTCGCCGCGCCGCACCGGGCGCGTAAAGCACATGCCGTGAATTTGCATACAGACAATGTTATCGGGCTTCGTCAGGCTGGCGGCGGCCGTAAAGCCTGCCTCCACAAACCATTCGGCGCTGCGCCCGGCATACAGCGTGCCGTGATGGTTCAGATCTTCACTTTTGATGAGATGATGCGAAACAAAGGTGGTAACGTCCATAACAATCCTCCCCAGGAGCAGCGCTAATTCAAAATTTTTGCAATTGATACTTGAATCTTACTCCGTCGTTCGAGCGTTGACCAGTAGGATCAAACTCTTAAGTTTGCAGTTGCGCACTTGTGAAAAATATTACAATTTTTGTAACTGCTCACCCCACCCCCGGCCTCGCCCGCCGCTTCGGCCACCCGCAGGGGTGCGGGGCGGGGAGAAGGAGGTTTGGAGGTTGTTTGCAGCATAAAGTGCTGCAAACAACCTCCAAACCTCCAGTTTCCCCCTTTCTTGGAAGCTAATCATTACCCACATCTTTTAAAAAAGTCGCTTTTCTCTCCAATAACTGGCGTTTGGGTGAGAAAAATTTCTCACCCACCCCCGGCCCCGCCCTCAAAGGGCGGGGAGGATATTTTTTTGCCATTTTTGGGCGGCGTGCCGCCCACAAATGGCTTAATTTTGCTCCCCTTCCTCCCAAAATGGGAGGACAGGGGCCGGGGGATGGAGGGTTTTGCCGTTCACAAAAGCGTTTTTTGCCAAAAAAGCCAGTAAAAAGATGGGTGTAATGATTAGCCTTGGAAGGGGGCAGGGGGGATGGGGCTGTTATGCTGCACAGACTGAGCAGATACCAATTTTTATAGGTTCAGCCATGTGTCTGGAAAAAATAGCCCCCAATAACCGGCTACCTTTTTACGATATCGGATATACAATTATTTTAATCGATCCCAAAAAGCCCCGCGCACGTTGTGCAGCACGCACAAGAAGAGCACCATTGGTGAGATGTTTTTTCACGGTTAAACCCTATCAGGAGAAAAAAAATGCCAAACCCTTCTCGCATGCCCCGCTATGATATCCGGAATGACGGAACCGGCCCTTATGCCATCTTTTATTGTGACCGCTGCGGTCGCGAAAACCGCAGCACGCCCAACCTGGGCGGCACAATCGCCAGTAATATCGGGCAAGATGTTGCCGGTGGATTCCTGCGCAATATTCCCATTTTTGGGGGCGCCATCGCCAATAATATGGAGCGCAACGACCCCCGCTATACCTACGATCTGACTTCGCAGCAGTTAAACGAACATTGGAACCAGGTCAAGCAGTATTTTCGTGAATGTCCGACCTGCAACCAGATCGTATGCATTTCAGATTTCGACGAGCAGTCAGGTTTCTGCAATGACGACAGCCCGCGCGCCTCACAAGTTGCTGAATCACGCGGCGCCCAAACCGGCGCCGCGCTCAAGGGGATTGCCAGCGCATTTGGGCTGGGGGCTGCCTTCGAGCAGGCCGGTAAGGCCGCCCAACAGGCCATGAGCCAGACCGCCCACTGCCCCAACCCCGGCTGCGGCGCAATTGCCAACCCTGGCACCAAATTCTGCCCCGAGTGCGGCACGCTTATGGTACAGCCGGTTGCCAGCACCTGCTCCAAATGCGGCACCGAAACCAAAGGCGCCAAATTCTGCCCCAACTGCGGCACCAAACAAGAAGCACCCGCGGCCGTGGCCCCCGCGGCCTGCCCAAAATGCGGCGCTCCGGCCAACGGCGCAAAATTCTGCGCCAGTTGCGGCACCAAAATCGCCTGAGGTTATTTGCCTATAACGAAATTGGCGCAGGCATGCCTGCGCCAATTTCGTTATATTCGGCTCTTATAGTGCGTACTACTCAGGCCGCGCAGCCGGGCGGCGGCGGTCTCAGCCGTCAGGTCCCGCTGGGGCATGCCCAGCATTTCAAAACCCACCATAAATTTACGCACGCTGGCAGAACGCAGCAGTGGGGGATAATAATGCGCGTGCAAATGTTGCCCAGGGTAAAAGTTTCCGTCCACCGGCGCCTGGTGAAATCCCATCGAATAGGGGAACGACACTTCAAAAAGGTTGTCGTAGCGCACCGTCACCTGGTGCATCAATTCCGCCAGACCACTGACCTCAGCCGGAGATAAATCTGGCAAAGATGCCAGGTGACGGTTGGCTAAAATCATCATCTCAAATGGCCAAACCGCCCAGAAGGGCACCAGCGCGGTGAAATGGGCGTTTGCCGCCACAATCCGAGAGCCATCGGCCTGCTCAGCCTGCAGGTAATCACACAGCAGGCAGTTGCCTTTTTCGTGATAATATGTCTCCTGGCGCGCCAGCTCCAGCGCGGGCTCGTTGGGAATTTGCCCGGTTGTCCAAATTTGACTGTGCGGGTGCGGGTTCGAACAGCCCATGGCAGCCCCCTTATTTTCAAAGACCTGTACATACCCAATTTCAGGGCGGCTGCCCAGGTCTACCGTCTGCTCGGTCCAGGTGCGAATCACCCCTTCCACCGCGGGCAGCGGCAGTTCGGGCAGGGTCAAATCGTGGCGCGGCGAAAAACACATCACCCGGCAAATGCCCACTTCGGGTTCGGCGGTGAATAGCCCACTCAAGGGCCGTTCCGCGCGGAATTCCTCATCAATGGGCAGCAGCGCCGCAAAATCATTGTCAAACACAAAGGTGCCGGTGTAAGCCCGGTTGGAATTCCCGGTGGAACGCGCGTTGCCGGGGCATAGATAACAGGTGGGATCATATTGTGGCAGGCGCTCCTCGGCGACTTTTTCCACCTGCCCCTGCCAGGGCCGTTTGCCGCGATGCGGTGAAACCAAAACCCACTGCCCGGTGAGCAGATTCAAACGACGGTGCGGACGATCGAAATTCATGGCTACCTCTGTGAAATAATTGCAGATGACAATTATTTTAACCGAATTTTGGTGTGCAACCCAGACTCTTTTATTGCGTATATTGAATAGATAGAACTAAGTTAGGAGCAGGTTGGTGATAAACCTCGAACCCCAAATGCTGCAGTTGGCCCTGCAAGGAGATGACGCCGCGTTTAGCCGTTTGGTAGAAACCTACCAAACCCCGGTCTATAACCTGTGTTATCGCATGCTGGGAGATGGCATCGAGGCCGAAGATGCGGCGCAGGAGACCTTGTGGCGGGCTTATCAAAATCTCAGCCGGTATGACCGCCAGCGCTCATTCATCACCTGGCTGCTTTCGATCGCAGCCCACTACTGCATCGACCAGCAGCGCAAGCGTAAACATCCGGTGGTTCCAATCGACGAATACTTCGAAGAAACCGCCCCCGACCCTGCACCCAACCCAGAAAGAGCCTACAGCCAGCTCGATCAAGACCGCTTTTTGCATCAACTGCTGAACCAGATGCCCCCACAAGACCGGGCGGTGTTGGTATTGCGCTATTGGCACGAGTTCTCGGAAGAAGAAATCGCTTCCGCGCTGGAGATGACCGTCAGCGCCGTCAAAAGCCGCCTCCACCGCGCCCGCCTGCAACTTGCGAAACGCTGGCAAACCGCTCAAACACAAAACTTGGTCCCAGAAAGGAATCAGCATGAATCACCAGCCTTTTGAAACCTGGATGATCGACGAATTACCCCTTTCGCTGGAACAGGAGACCGCCCTTCAAAGCCACCTGGCTACCTGCCCTGAATGCCGCAAACTGCAAACGGGCTGGCAGTTTGCCCGCCAGGCGCTGCAAACGACGGCGATGATCCGGCCTGCGCCGGGTTTCAGCCTGCGGTTTACGGCATCTCTGGCACAACGCCGGTCCATCCAGGCCCACCGGCGGCAGATCCGTAATTTGATCCTGGGGCTATCGTTGAGTGTGATCGCAACTGCCGTACTGCTGGCTGTGGTTATCTTTGCCGTTGCTTCACCAGTCGAGTTATTGGTGCGCACCACAGAGCTGATTACCGGGTTGATCGGATGGTGGAATCGGGCTTCACGCTTGTTGATCGCCTCTCTCCAGCAGCCGGTGGTATTGGTCATCTGGATTCTCCTCACCAGCGGCATCAGCCTGCTGGCCTTTGGCTGGCTATTTACTCTGTGGCGGATTTCGCTGCAAGGAGCAGAACAAAAATGAACAGACTCGCAAAACTGGTATGTCTTCTATTGATCTTCACAGCGCTGTTGCTGGCGCTGCCCGGCCCGGTCTATGCCCAAAATCCTGGAGGCAATGACAGTCCGGTTATCTTCGGCAGCGATTACCTGCTCCTCACGGATCAAACCATTCAAGACCTGGTCGTCTTTGGCGGCAACGCCACCCTGCAAAAAGGGTCTACGGTCAAAGGCGATGTGGTCATCTTTGGCGGCAACCTGATTGTTGCCGGTATGGTTCAGGGCGATGTGACTGCTTTCGGCGGCAACATCCGCGTGGACGACAGCGCTACCGTTGGGGGTGATCTGAACACCCTGGGCGGCCTTTCGAACATTTCACCCGAAGCCACGGTCAAAGGCAACCGCGTCTCTGCCTTGGGCGGGCTGCCCATGGGCATGCCAACCCGAATCTATACCCCAGGTTTCTTTGTAGATTTTGGCAGGGGTGCTGGCATCCTTTCAGCCATCTTTGGCTCATTGTTCCTGGCCTTGCTGGCTGTGCTGGTGACGCTCTTCCTGCCCATTCCCACTGAACGGGTGGCGCAGACCATTTCTACCCAACCGGTTATTTCCGGTGGGGTAGGGCTGCTCACCCTGGTGATTACACCGGCGCTCTTTCTGGTGCTGGCGATCACCATCATCCTGATCCCGCTGGGATTGATTGGTCTGATGGTCTTCGGGCTGGCCTTGCTCTTTGGCTGGGTGGCGCTCGGGCTGGATATGGGTCAGCGCATGGCCAAAATCTTCAATACCGGCTGGGCTGTGCCGGTCAGCGCGGGTCTGGGCACGCTGGTGCTCAGCCTGGTGGTCAACCTGGCGCTGGTGGTTACCGGTGAATGGTGGTGGCTGCTGTGCTGCGTGGGCCTGCCCCTGGTGGGCGTGCTGATGATGGTTGGGCTGGGTGGGGTGATCGCCAGCAAGTTTGGCGCAAACGTCTATACCCCCAACCGCCCCAACCCGCTGGTACCGCCGGCACCGGGCAGTTGGCCAATGCCGCAAAACTATGCGCCGCCGCCCGCCCCAGCAGATTGGGCAGCCCCGCCGCCGGTCGCGTCACACACGGTTGAAACACCTGCGCCCGGCTACACAGCGCTGCCCCAGTTCATCGAACCGCCCCTGCCCGAACTTCCTCCGGCCGATTTTGCTTCCTCTGCGCCAAAGCCGCCGGACCTGACCAAACCGCCGCTTTAACCCAAATCACGGTGGTGCCGATCCAAAACTATTGGAGCAGGCCCCACCGCCCTTTTTACAAAATTCGCACCCAACCCGACCCGCAATAGGGTCGGGTTGGCCGTATAATGGGCCCTTATGAATTTCTGGATCACCATTGCCATTGTGACCATCACTTATGCCGGAATTGCCGTGGGACGCTGGCCGCTGCTCAAGGCCAACCGCACCACCATCACCCTGCTGGGCGCCGGTCTACTGATCGTATTGGGCCAGATCCAATTTAGCGATATCGGCCGCTTTCTCGATCTTGACACCCTGATCTTGCTCTTCAGTATGATGATCCTGAACGCCAACCTGCGCCTGGCGGGTTTCTTTCGTCTGGCGGGCAGCACCCTGCTGCGCCTGGCGCACACGCCACGCCGCTTGTTGGCGTATGAAATTCTGCTGGCGGGGGTGTTGAGCGCGCTGTTCCTCAACGACACCGTTTGCCTGATGTTCACTCCGCTGATTCTTGAAATCATGGTGGCCGCCGAATGCAACCCCATTCCCTACCTGATCGCCCTGGCCACCGCGTCGAACATCGGCTCCACGGCCACGCTGACCGGCAATCCGCAGAATATGATCATCGGCACCGCCTCTGGCATTTCGTATTTGCGCTTCGCAGGCGCATTAACCCCCATTGCGCTGCTCAGCATGGGCAGCATCTGGTGGGTGCTGGTGCGTTTATACCCTTGGGATTTCAAACACGAACCTTTTCCACCCTTCCCACCAGACACACAGCCCTACGATAAAGCGCTCTTGATTAAAAGCCTGGGCACAGCCGCCGGCCTATTGGTCGCTTTTCTGGCGGGGGTACCGGTGGCGGAAGCGGCCTTTCTGGCAGCCTGTGTGCTGCTCATCTCGCGCCGCACCCATCCAGAGCAAATCTTTGCCGAAATTGATTGGAGCTTGCTGGTGTTTTTCGCGGGTCTTTTTATTGTCACCGGTTCGCTGGAGGCCAACGGCATCACTGCGCAACTCAGCACATTAACCCACGCGCTGGGACAAGCCAACGCGCTTAATCTGTCCGCGATCACGGTAGTACTCAGCAACCTGGTTTCCAATGTGCCGGCCGTGCTGCTGTTGCGCACGGTGGTGAGCGCGCTGCCCAACCCCGAAGCCGGCTGGCTGACGCTGGCGGCTGCCTCCACCCTGGCTGGCAACCTGACCCTGTTGGGTTCGGTCGCCAACCTGATCGTTGCCGAAAGTGCCGCGCGCTGGCGGATTACGCTGAGTTTTTGGGAATATACCAAAGCCGGGGCAATCATTACCCTGATCTCCCTGGCGATTAGCACCGTCTGGCTGCAGTTGATGATCTGGAAATAAGCCTCCTGCCCAGATCGACCGCGGTTTACTCCGCGAGCGTGTGGTAGTAGGAATGTGCTTCGATCAATTCGTACACGGCGGCGGGTAGAAAATGTCGAAACGGCCGCCCCGCGGCAATGCGCTGGCGGATATTCCGCGATGAAATTTCGAGGGGTGGGGTATCGATAAACGCCACTTTTTCCTCAATCCCCGGCAATTGACTTAACAGGCGATCCAGGTCAAACGTGGCCCCCGGACGGCGCATCACCCCCAAACCAGCCACCTGCTCTAGCAGTTCGCGCGGGCGGTGCCACAGCGGCAGGTCGCGCAGCGAATCACCGCCCAGCAGGTAAATCAGGTGCGCACCTGGGAACTGAAGCTGCAGCAGTGCCACCGTATCCACCGCGTAATGCGGGCCGGGGCGGTCTAGATCCACCCGCGAACATTCAAAGTGGGGCTCGCCTGCCAGAGCAGCCTGCAGCAGTTCCTGGCGCTGTGCCACAGGGCTTACCAGCAGGCGCATTTTGTGGGGAGGGGTCGGCGTGAGCACCCACAGCAGGCGATCCAGTTTCAACTGGCGCTGCGCCTCGCTCGCCAGCATCAGGTGGCCCAGGTGCGGTGGGTCAAACGTCCCCCCAAAAATACCGATTTGCATCATCGCCATCCCTGCTGCTTTTGTTTAAAAATATGTCCCTTGCCTTTCCCATCAGGAAAGACAAGGGGCACAGGGGTTATAAACGCGTCAGTCCTGCCACTCAAGTTCGAAATCGCCGATGAAGACGGTATCGCCTTCCTCTACGCCGGCTTCACGCAGCGCCTTTTCGACACCCAGCGTTTCCAACAGGCGTTGGAAGCGCCGCACCGAACCGTCATATTCCCAATAGGTCATCTCAGCGGAGCGTTCAATTGAAGCTCCATGCACCATGTAACCGTCTGCGGTCTTTTCCACCGTAAAGGCATGTGGATCCACCTCTGCACGGTAAACCGGCAGCGCTTCCACGGGTGCTTCAACCGGTACCGGGGTAGCCTTCAACAGTTCAAAAGTCTTCCACAACAGTTCTTTTACATGGGTGTGGGCTACCGCTGAGATCGCCATCGGCTCGTAGCCTTTTTCTTCGAGGATGCGCTTTACTTCCGGCCAGCGCGCCGCCACATCCGGCAGGTCCATTTTGTTAAACACCACCACCTGTGGTTTCTTGGCCAGGTTGGGGTCAAACAGGGCCATTTCGCTGTTAATCTGCGCAAAATCAGCGATCGGGTCTTCCGCCATGCCGTCGAGCATGTGAATCAGCACGCGCGTACGCTGCACATGCCGCAGGAAAGCAAAGCCCAATCCCACCCCCATGTGTGCGCCCTCAATCAAACCCGGGATATCAGCCAGCACCAGCGAGTTATCTAAATCGAGTTCAGCCACTCCCAGGTTCGGTTCCAGGGTGGTGAACGGATAATCGGCAATCTTGGGTTTCGCGTTGGTCACCGAAGCCAGCAGGCTGGATTTACCCGCGTTGGGCACGCCCACAATGCCGACATCGGCAATCAGGCGCAGTTCCAAACGCAGGGTGCGATCTTCGCCGGGCTCGCCTTTTTCGGCGGTGCGCGGGGCCTGCACGCGCGCATTGGCAAAATGCGGGTTACCCCGGCCGGGGCGCCCGCCCTTGCAAACCGTCAGGCGCTGGAAGGGTTCGATCATGTCGCCCAGCAATTCCCCGGTTTTATCGTCGCGCACCACCGTACCCGGGGCCACCGGGATGATGAGATGCTCGGCGGATCTGCCGGTCATGTCATTGACGCCGCCTTTTCCGCCGTCGCCGGCCACATATCTGACAGCGTGATGAAAAGATGCCAGGGTATTGAGGGTGGGCCGCACTTCGAGAATCACATCCCCGCCGTAACCCCCATCGCCACCATCCGGGCCACCGCGCGGAACATACTTTTCGCGGTGGAAATGCAGCATGCCATCGCCGCCGCGGCCAGATCGGACAAAAATTTTTACTTCATCAATGAACATTTTTTACACTTTCAGGGCTAAACGGCAGGTCTACCACACTGGCAGACCTGCCGCCGCTCTATTACTTTGCGAACTTCTCCTTGAGCACATCCTCAAGGGTGGGGGATCCAATTTCTTGCAGCTCGTAACGTACCCGCTGCATGGGTTTGGTAACGTGGATCACGCGAGTCAGGTCGATCGGTGTGGCGGAGAGCACCAGATCTACATCGGAGCGGTTGATAGTCGCTTCCAGGTCGCGGGTCTGGCCTTCACCATAACCCATTGCCGGCAAGATCGGCCCGGTACCCGGATATTTGCGATAGGTATCGGCGATGGTGCCCACCGCGAAAGGCCGCGGGTCCACGATCTCAGCGGCGCCAAAGCGCCGGGCTGCCACCCAACCGGCCCCATAAGCCATCTCACCATGCGTCAGGGTCGGGCCATCTTCAATCACCAGCACCCGTTTTCCGCGAATTTCAGCGGGGCGATCCACAAACAACGGCGAAGCGGCTTCGATCACCACCGCGCGCGGGTTTAGCCGCTGCAGATTATCGCGGACCTTAAGCACATTCTCTGCCGAGGCCGTATCCACCTTGTTAATCACGAAGACATCGGCCATGCGCACGTTGGTTTCACCGGGGTGATAGTGGGATTCGTGCCCGGCACGGTGCGGATCTGCCACCACAATCGCCAGGTCCGGCACATAAAACGGAAAATCGTTATTCCCGCCATCCCACAGCACAATATCCACTTCCTGTTCGGCCTGGCGCAAAATGGCTTCATAATCCACGCCGGCATACACAATCACGCCGTTATCGATATGCGGCTCGTATTCTTCGCGCTCCTCAATGGTGCACTTATGCAATTCGAGGTCCGCATACGTGGCAAAACGCTCCACGCGCTGTTCCACCAGGTTGCCATACGGCATGGGATGCCGCACGGCTGCCACCCGGTAACCCATCTGGCGCAAAATGAGCGAAACTCGGCGCGTGGTCTGGCTCTTGCCCGCACCGGTGCGAACGGCGCAAATCGAAACCACCGGCTTGGTCGATTGGATCTGGGTGGACTTGCTGCCCATCAGCCGGAAATCCGCACCGGCTGCCAGCACCGCCGACGCCTGGTGCATCACATATTCATGCGGCACATCACTATAAGCGAACACCACTTCATCCGCCTGCATCTCGCCGATCAGGCGCAGCAGGTCAGACTCGGGGTAAATGGCGATCCCTTGCGGATAAAGCTTGCCGGCCAATTCTGCCGGATACTTACGCCCATCGATGTTTGGGATCTGCGTCGCCGTGAAGGCCACGACCTGATAGGCGGGGTTGTCACGGAAAAAGACGTTGAAGTTGTGAAAATCACGTCCTGCCGCACCCATGATGATTGTACGAATAGGGGTCATACACAGTCTCCTTCCCACATAAGCTGGGACTATTCCGTCGAGAATAGGTATTTTTCCATCACCGGGGGGACGATGGCGCCCATTCGCAACGCCGAGGGGGACGATGCCGCCCACAGGCTACATGGCTTCTGGGGCAGTGATGCCCAACAAAGCCAGGCAGATTCCGATGGCATGGCGTGCCGCTGCAACCAACCGCAGACGCTGGCTGCGCACCGGTTCTTCGGCGGACAGCACCGGGCACTGATTGTAAAAATCATTAAAAGTCCGGGCCAGTTCATAACCCAGGTTGGCGATATTTAACGGGCGGAACTCGGCTGCCGCTTTTTGCACTTCCACCGGCAGGCGAGTGATCAAATCGACCAGTTGAATTTCCACCGGCTGCATCGCACCGCTGAAATCGGCCTCAGGCAGCGCCTGGTTGGCTTTGCGCAAAATACTGCCGCCGCGCACGTAGGCATACTGGATATATGGCGCGGCCTGCCCGTTAAAATCGAGCGCGCTCTGCCAATCGAATGTGACCACCTTGGTGCTATCGCGCGCCAGCATGGGGTACTTGATCGCCCCCACCCCCACCGCTCTGGCAATTTCCAGTTTGCGTGCGGGGCTCAATTCGGGGTTTTTCAGTTCCACCACTTCCAAAGCGCGGCTGGTCGCCTCGCGCAGCAAATCTTCCAACAACACCACGGTACCTTCGCGCGATGCCATCACCACATTCCCCGGCAGGTTGACCAGCTCATAGGGAATATGCTGGCACTGTTTGGCCCATTCATACCCGGCCAATTCCAGTGTTTTGAATACCTGTTGAAAATGCAGCGACTGGCGCACATCCACCACGTAATACGAGCGTTTCAGGTTGGGATAATCATGGAATTTGCGTTTGGCCAGTGCCAGGTCTTCGGTGGCATACAGCGCGGTGCCATCCGAGCGCAGTACCACGATCACGCGGTATTTTTCCTGCGTCAGCCCCAACAGCTCATCCAGCTTCACGTAGACGGGGCCGCCGGTGGCGCGGTCGTCGGTGGCAATCCCCTTCTGAATCAGTTCATCGACCACCTCTTTGCCGGGGTGCTCGACCATGCTATTGAAGTAGTAGGTATCGAAGGTGATGCCCAACTGCGCGTACATCTGGTCGAAGCCGTCCAGCGACCACTGGCGTGTTTCCTGCCACAGGCTCACCACATCCGGGTCGCGCCGGTCCCAGCGCGCGTACAGCGCGCGCACTTCGGCTTCCAACTCGGGGTTTTCTTCCAGGCGCTTATTGGCGTCGGCATAAATGCCGCCCATCCAGCGCGTGATATCCTGCTCTGGCTTTTCGCCCTGATGGAAGTTCATATAGTTCCACAACCACTTCACCACGTGCAGGCCAATATCCCCCGGATAATTGGCGCGCACCACCTCATACCCGGCGAAGGCCAGGATGCGGCACAGCCCATCGCCCAAAATGGCGGAGCGTAAATGCCCCACATGAAAGGCCTTGTGGGTGTTGGGCTGAGAATACTCCACCATCACCTGTTCTCCGCGCGGCTGCCCTTGGCCAAACTGAGCGCCCTGGGCAATCACCTCATCCACCACCCGGCGGGTGTATTCCGCGGTGGAGAAATACAGATTGAGATACCCGCGCACGGCTTCGAGCTTTTCAAAACCGGGGGGTGTGCCCAGCGCACCGGCGATGGATTGAGCCAGTTCCTGAGCTCGCTGGGGAACGATCACCTTCTTGCCCTGCCTGGCCTCTAACGAGGCGAGTTGAAAAAACGAGGTGGAGATTCCCCAATGCCCGCTGAAGGGAATCCACGACCACTGCAGGTTGGGCTGAGGTAAGCCCTGTACTGCGCAGAAGGACCTGATCTGTTCCTCAATGTGAGCTTGCTCAGCTTCGAACATGGAAGTGATCCTTACAAAACCAAAAGCGGGAGAATGGAACTCCCGCTACCAGGTTTAGAAATAACTCCCGGTAGATACCGGGCAGAGTACGGTACAGACTAAGCCAATGTGGCCAGACGCTTCATCAGGCGGCTCTTGCGGCGCGCGGCGTTGTTTTTATGAATCACGCCCATCTGAGCGGCCTTATCCAGCGAGCTGATCGCCAATTGAATCGCTTCAGCCGAAGTATCTTTGTTACCGGTTTCGAGACTGGTGCGGGCTTTCGCGACTGCCGTGCGGGTTCGACCACGAACCACTCGGTTATTCAGACGGCGCTTCTCATTCTGCCGATTGCGCTTGATTTGAGACTTAATATTAGCCAACTTCATTCCTCCAAATAGACTATTGTACCCATGCAAAGGAGTATTTTACCGGAAAAGAGGTCTTTTGTCCAGTAAATTTTTTTCGACTGTTTTACAGCCATTCACGGCAATTTTGGTGCGGCATCAAACATGACCGCAAAACCCTGCGCCAACTGCGCGCGCTCGGCCAAACTCAGATCTGCGTTGGGATGGAATAACAAATACTGCGCCGGCGGCATGGCACCCTTCTGCACCACCGTTCCCATCCACTGCCCCACCCCCAGCTTGCTTCCGTCCGCTTTCGGCGCAGCCAGCGCGGTCCACTCAGAAAAATTCATCGTCCAGCGCCCGTCATCCACATCCCGCTGCACCCCCCAGGAGATCGGCGCAATCTGACTGTACCACGGCCAGACCGTTTCATTGCTGTGGCAGTCAAAGCAGGCCCGTTGAGCCAGCGCGCGAATTTGCGGGCTGCTCCATACCGGCTCGGCAGTCACAGGCGGGTTGTCGTGGCTGCGCCCATACGGCACCAGTTGAATCAGAACCAGGCCCGCCAGCACCACCGCCACAATTTTTGCAACCTTCCACATCTTGTGCTCCTTTACCCAAACCCGATCTGCCAACCGTACCCACTGGGATGAGGCGCAAAATCCGTCATTAAAGTAAGGCGGCCGCCACGGGGCATGGCGGCCGCGTCTAAAATTCTTCTTGCGCTTATTTGTCTTGCAGCGCGGCTACGCCGGGCAAAACCAACCCTTCGAGCATTTCCAACGAGGCGCCGCCGCCGGTGGAAATGTGGGTGATCTTGTCGGCCAGCCCAGATTTTTGGATGGCGGAAACCGAATCGCCGCCGCCGATGACGCTGATGGCGCTGCTTTCGGCCACAGCCTTGGCCACACCGTAGGTGCCATTGCCAAACTTGGCCACTTCGAACAGCCCCATCGGGCCATTCCACACCACGGTGCCGGATTCATGAATGGCCTTGCCGAAGGCTTTAACCGTCTCGGGGCCGATATCCAGAATGCTCCAGCCTTCGGGTACGTTACCGACTGGCATCGTCTTCACTTCCGAGGTGTCGTCCAGTGTGGTGCCCAACACCATATCCACTGGCAGACGCAGCTTGGTACCGCCGATGGCCAATAATTCTTTGGCCGTCTCGAGCGCGGTCGCTTCGACCAGCGATTTAGCGGTGTCATAACCCTGCGCCTTGAAGAAGGTGTTGGCCATCGCGCCGCCAATCAAAACCACATCGGCCTTGGTGAGCAGGTTCTTGATCACACCGATCTTATCGCTGATCTTGGCTCCGCCCAAAATAGCCACAAACGGGCGCTTGGGATCATCGATGGCCTGGCCCAAATACTTGATTTCCTTTTCCAGCAAGAAACCGGAAACCGCGGGCAGGAAGTGCGCCACACCCTCGGTGGAGGAATGCGCGCGGTGGGCAGAACCAAAAGCGTCGTTGACAAAGATATCCGCCAGGGCAGCCAGGCCCTTGGCCAGTTCCATGTCATTTTTTTCTTCGGTGGGGTGGAAGCGGGTGTTTTCGAGCACGAGCACGGAGCCAAAGGCGAGTGCTTTGGCGGCGGCTTCGGCCTTGGGGCCCACACAGTCATCCACAAATGCTACCGGCTTGCCCAACAGGCCGCTCAGGCAGTCCGCGGTGGGTTTCAGGCTGAATTTCGCGTCGGGGCCGCCCTTGGGGCGTCCCAGGTGCGAGCAAAGGATAACCGCGGCGCCATGCTCCATCAAATACTTGATGGTGGGCAGCGCGCCTACGATGCGCGTATCATCATCCACCTTGCCGTCTTTTAATGGCACATTGAAATCGACCCGGACCAGGACTTTCTTGCCTTTTACATCGATATCAAGAATGGTTTTCTTGCTGAACATGCGAGACCCTCCCAACCTAAAAAAAATGGGGTTTTCGCGGCGAGAACTCCGCAAAAACCCCGTTTTCGATCCAAATTAGAGCTTGGCAGCGATCATCTTGGCCAGATCAGCGGTGCGGCAGGAATAGCCCCACTCGTTATCGTACCAGGTGACTACCTTGATCAGGTTGCCCGACGCCATGTTGTAAGCCAGGTCAACGATCGAGGAGCGCGAGTCGCCCTTGAAATCCATCGAAACCAGCGGGTCCATATATTCGCCGGTGGTGACGCCCATAATACCCTTCAGGGGGCCTTCGGCAGCCGCTTTGAAGGTGGCGTTCAGGGCTTCCTTGGTCGTCGGTCTTTCGACGGTACAGGTGAAATCCACGATTGAAACGGTGGGGGTGGGCACGCGCAGGGAATAGCCGTCGAACTTACCTTTCAGTTCGGGGATGACCAGCGCAACGGCCTTGGCAGCACCGGTGCTGGTGGGGATGATGTTCTGGCCGGCAGCGCGCGAGCGGCGCAGTTCTTTCTTGTGGCCCTGATCCAGGATGACCTGATCATTGGTGTAGGAATGGATGGTGGTCATCACGGCCGTGATGATGCCGTAGTTGTCGTTGACAATCTTGGCGGCGGGAGCCAGGCAGTTGGTGGTGCAGGATGCGTTGGAAACAATGTGGTGAATCGCGGGGTCATACTTTTCATCGTTGACACCCAAAACGATCGTCAAATCCTCTCCCTTGGCGGGAGCGGAGATAATGACCTTCTTAGCACCGCCTTTGGTAATGTGAACATTGGCGCCAGGCTTGCCCTTCGCCGGATCGCCCAGGGCATCGGTGAAGATACCGGTTGATTCGATCACGATCTCAACGCCCAATTCGGACCACTTGAGATTGCTAGGATCTTTTTCGGCAAAAACTTTGATCGTCTTGCCATCCACAACCAGGTCATTGCCGTCGATTGTGACGGTGCCAGGATAAATGCCATAGTTCGAGTCATATTTGAACAGGTGCGCGTTGGTCTTCGTATCGAAGAGGTCGTTGATCGCGACGACTTCCAGAGAATCTCCCGCACGTTCTTTAATGGCCTTCAGGACCTGGCGTCCGATGCGGCCAAAACCATTGATACCTACTTTTACAGTCATGCAATCCTCCTAAAGAAGTATGTGAAAAATTGTACCATGCGTTGGCACGGTCGTAAATATTGTAAGCTCGATCAATTGGAGGCGCGCTTCACAGATCCCCGCGCGCCATCAATGGACCGGTCCGTTCGAAATACAGATCCATAATAATTTGCCCGAGGCGTATGGAATCATGCCGCCAGGGGCGTTCCTTATCCACCAGATCGGCTGGATACAGCGGGTAGCGCTGGTTCAGGTCTGGTTCCGGGCGCACCCAGTCGATCCCGGCGGGTAGTTTGCCCTGCATATAATTATTAATCAATACCAGGTCAAACAAATGCCCGCCCATGTACTTTTCAAGCGTCGCCACATGCTCGCCACAGCCATAATGGTCGGTTTCGCCAGGCTGTGTGGCCACATTACACACATAGAACTTAAATGCCCGGCTGGCACGCAGCGCTTCGGCCAGATCTGGCACTAACAGATTGGGCAGCAGGCTGGTATACAGGCTACCCGGGCCCACCACCACCAGGTCTGCCGCCAAAATAGCCTGCAGCGCCGGCGGAAACGCCAGTGGGTTATTCGGTTCCAACCATACCCGGCGGATGATGCCGCCCTGCCGGGTAATTTCACTTTCACCCCGAATTTGAACTTCATTCTCACTGCCAGTCAGCTTGAGCGCTGCTAACAGGGTTACATCATGCAAGGTGGAAGGCAGCACCTGCCCTTTGACAGCCAGCACCCGCCCGGCCTCGGCCACCGCCTCTTCAAAACTGCCGGTGATATCGGTCATAGCGGTGATAAACAAATTGCCCAGCGAATGCCCGTTCAACCCGGCACCGGCTGAAAAGCGATATTGAAAGATCTGCGACAGCATCGCTTCATCATCTGAGAGCGCGGTCAGGCAGTTGCGAATATCGCCCGGCGGTAAAATGCCGCGGGAACGGCGCAATTCTCCCGAAGACCCGCCGTCGTCGGCCACAGTCACCACTGCTGTCAAATTATTGGTGTGAGATTTTAAGCCGCGCAGCAGCGCCGAAAGCCCGGTGCCGCCACCAATGACCACCACCCGTGGACCGCGTTCACGCTTGCGGTAGTTGGTAACCGTATCGACCACGGATGCCCCAGGGCGCAGGAAAGGGCGCAGCAGCGCACGGTTGAGCCCATACACGCCGCCCAGCACCATGCCCAAACCCAACACGCCAAAGATGATCACACGCAGCGGCCGTTCCAGGAAACGCAAGGAGGCCACCGAGAGCGCAGGCAGCCACCAGGTATCTGGCGCGGTCCGGTATACTTCCAACAGACCCATCGCGATACCCGTGCCAATCAGGGTGGTACCCATTAAAATGAGCACCAACCATCGCTTTACTCCAATTCCCGGGGTAAACCAGCGCATTTCCTGGCGAATTGAGCGCCACCAGCGGCGATACCATATTTCACCTTTTAGGCCCATCGGATTAAATCATAGCAGTGTTTTGAAAAGGCGTCAACCGCAAACCCGCCAGCGAGCGAATGCCCAAGGGTTTCCGGCGGGAGTGCTATAATCAAAAAGCTGCTGAAAATTCTCCCCTCACCGGCTTTTCATCCTCCATCCGTACCATCCCGATGGCTAAAGGAGGTTTCCGATGCAAGTATTGAAGTTACCTGGGCCTCTCGCCAGAGCGATCATTGAACGCGACCGGGCCGTCATATCTCCTTCCTACCCGCGTGGCTATCCATTTGTGATGGACCACGGCAAAGGCTGTCAGGTCTGGGATGTGGACGGCAATCGTTTCCTCGATTTTGCCGCCGGAATCGCGGTTAATTCCACCGGGCACTGCCACCCCAATGTGGTGCGCGCCATTCAGGAACAGGCTGAAAAGTTCATCCATATTTCGTCGGACTTCTACCATACCAAATGGGTTGAACTGGGAGAATATCTCAACCGCATCGCCCCCTTTGAAGAACCCGCCATCAGTTTCATGACCAATTCCGGCACCGAAAGCGTCGAAGCCGCGATCAAGCTGGCCCGCTATCACACCCGGCGCAGCAATTTTATCGGATTTTTGGGCGGGTTTCATGGCCGCACGATGGGGGCTGTCACGTTTACTGCCAGCAAGACTTCTTACCACCGCGGGTTCTATCCGCTGATGAGCGGGGTCACCCATGTGCCGGCCCCCGATCCCTACCGCCCAGTTCTCTTAAGCCGTCCCGGTGAAGACTACGGCGAAACCGTGGTGCGTTATCTGGAAGATGAGATCTTACACAAACTGGTTCCCCCCGATGAAGTAGCCGGGGTGCTGATCGAGCCCATCCAGGGCGAAGGGGGCTATATCGTGCCCCCGGCTGGGTTCTTCGCGGCACTGCGCAAGCTGTGCGACCATTACGGCATGCTGCTGATCGCCGATGAAGTGCAGTCTGGCATGGGGCGCACCGGCAAGTGGTGGTCCATCGAGCACTTTGGCGCGGAACCGGATATTGTGTGCACAGCCAAAGGTATTGCCTCTGGCATGCCGCTGGGTGCCATGATCGCCCGCCGTTCCATAGTCACCTGGCCACGCGGGGCCCACGGCAACACCTACGGCGGCAACCCGCTTTCCTGCGCCGCTGCACTTGCCACGCTGGATCTCATTGAGAATGGTCTGATGCAAAACGCCGCCGCAGTGGGCCAACCAGCGCTGGACGCATTGAAAGGCCTGCTGGCGCGCCACCCCTCCATTGGGCAGGTGCGCGGCATTGGACTGATGCTTGGCATCGAATTTGTGAAAGACCGCGAGACCAAAGAACCCGCCGACCGCCTGCGCGACACCGTGGTAGACCTGGCCTTTGAGCGCGGACTGCTGACCCTGGGCTGCGGGAGAAATGTAATCCGCCTATCCCCGCCGCTTTGCATCACCCACGCCGAAATGAATGCTGGTCTCGCCATTCTGGATGAGGCCATCACCCTGGCCGAACAAGGAATATAACCCACATGCTTTCCGACTTCCGCGCACGCCAGCGCGACTACTTGCTCGAAATTTCGCGTGCCATGAACCAGGAATTGAACCTGAACACGCTGCTTGGACGTATTTTAAATATATCCATTGAAATGTTGGCCGGCCACGCCGGGCTGATCGCCCTGCGCTCGCAAGAGGGCGTATGGCGCGCCACCATCTCACAAAACCTGCCGGAAGCCTTTTTAAAATATCTTGAACCGTACCTGGCCGAAATTCCGGTCGACCCGCAGGACCCCGAAACAACCGAACTGCCCGAAATCAGCCGCCTGCTTCAGCAACTGACCTTTGCCGTCAGCATGGGGCTGATCTCCAGCGTAGGCCTGCCGCTGATCGCCCGCCAGAAGGTGGTGGGCGTGATCTTTATCTTCCGCAGTTATGCCGCTGTGTTTTCGGCCAACGACCGCTCGTTGCTGCGTTCCTTTGCCGATCAGGCTGCCATTGCCGTCCAGAACGCCCAGTTATACACCCAGGTCAGCCAGGCCAAACGCCGCATGGACGCGCTGCTCGATTCGGCAGCCGACGGCATGCTGATTTTCGATTCCGCGCACAAAATCGAACGCTGCAACCCGGCCATGGCGCGCATGCTCAACCTGACGCCCGACCAGGTGGCCGGAAAACTGCATGACGAGGTCATTCGTTGGGCCAGGCCGCCACTCGGCCTGACCCTCGAGGCGGCCGAGGCCGGGGGTTGGCCGCTGACCCCCCACGCACAATTATATGTAGAAGGCGATCTGCAGCGCAGCGCAGCCACCCCCGCCCTGCCCGTGGGCATCACCTATGCCCCATTGCTGACCCAGGAAAACCAGTTGCTGAATGTGATCGCCACCGTGCGCGATATCACCCGCTTTCGCCAGGCTGAAGAACTAAAATCGACATTTATCTCAATCATCAGTCACGAGCTTAAAACACCCGTCGCACTAATCAAAGGCTACGTCTCGACCCTGCGCCGCGAAGATGTCCGCTGGGATCGCCGCATCGTCGCGGATTCGCTGCAGGTCATCGAAGAAGAAGCCGACCGCCTGACCCTGATGATTGAAAATTTACTGGATGCGTCGCGCCTGGCGGCAGGTGGCATGGTGCTCAAACGCTCCGATGTGCTGCTGCCAGAACTGTGCCGCCGAATCACCAATCGCATTCAAGCCCAAACGACGCGCCACACCCTCACATGCCAATTCCCGGATGATTTCCCGGTCATTCTGGCCGATGAAACCCGCCTGGAGCAGGTGATCTCAAACCTGGTTTCAAATGCCATCAAGTATGCGCCGGGCGGGGAGATCACTATCGGTGGGCAGGTGCGCCAGGAGCAGGTTGTGGTCTGCATCAGCGACCAGGGCCCCGGCATTGCCGCCCAGGATATTCCGCATATCTTCGATCGTTTCTACCGCGCCCCAGATATGGCCCGCCACACCAAAGGCGCCGGGCTGGGGCTGTTCCTGGCAAAATCGATTGTCGAGGCTCACGGTGGGCGCATTTGGGTGGACCCGGAATCGGGCAAGGGTGCGCGCATTTGCTTCTCCCTGCCGCGCAGCCTGGAGATCGAACAAGCATGAAGGCACAACCCAAACGAATGGAGAACCAATGAAACTTACCCGCCATGCAACCCCCAATGGCCCACGCTGGGCTGCCAACGCATACTGGCTGGCGCAACCTTTCGACCTGCGCAGCCTGCTCGCCATGCCACACGCGGAGTTGGTGCCATGGATAGAGCACCAATTAACCGCTGAACCCGCCCAGGGAGCCTGGCTGGCGCCGATTGAGGCCACCCAGGAAGTGTGGGCCAGCGGTGTCACCTACCTGCGCAGCCGCCAGGCGCGCCAGGCCGAATCGGATATGGGAGATGTGTACGACCGCGTGTATGCCGCTCAACGCCCGGAACTATTCTTTAAAGCGCCGGGCTGGCGGGTGATGGCTCCCCAACAACCGCTGCGCATTCGCGCGGACAGCACATGGAATGTTCCGGAACCCGAACTGACCCTGGTGATTAACCGCCTGGGCGAAATTGTGGGGTACACCGCCGGTAATGATATGTCTTCCCGCAGCATCGAGGGCGAAAATCCGCTTTACCTGCCGCAGGCAAAAATTTATAACGCCGCCTGCGCGCTGGGCCCGGCGATCCAACTGCTGGATGGGGCCAGCCTGAGCGCTGTACCCATTCAACTCACCATTGAGCGCGCCGGCGCGCCGATTTTTCAGGGGGATACCAGCACGGCAAAAATGAACCGGAAATTGGAAGAATTGGTGGCTTATCTCTATCGCGAATTGGATTTTCCACAAGGAGCCTTCCTCCTGACCGGTACCGGCATTGTGCCCCCCGAACAATTTACCCTGGCCCTGGGTGACCGAGTGACGGTCACCGTGGGCGACCTGACCCTGATCAACGCAATAGGTGCATGAACCATGCAGAAAACCACTCCAAAAACGTACCAAAATTGGATTGATGGCGAATGGAAAGTCGTTGGCGATAGCGAGTTGGTCGAAAATCGCAATCCGGCCGATCTTAACGATGTCGTAGGGATTTTTCCCAAGGCGAGTGTGGAAGATGCCCGCTGCGCCATTGCGGCGGCGCGCAGCGCCTTGGTGGGCTGGGCCAATACCCCCGCGCCCGCGCGCGGCGCCATCCTGGATAAGGCCAGCCAGATCCTCTCGGTCCGCCTGGATGAAATGGCAAATATTCTGACTCGCGAAGAGGGCAAGACCCTGGCTGAATCGAAAGGCGAAGTGGCCCGCGCCCGCGATATATTCCGTTACTACAGCGGCGAAGGCTGGCGCTACGGCGGGCAAGTGCTGCCCAGCAGCCAGGCCGGCGAACTGCTTTATACCCGCCGCGAACCGCTGGGGGTGGTCAGCATCATCACACCCTGGAACTTCCCCATAGCCATCCCCGCCTGGAAGATCGCTCCGGCCCTGGCCTACGGCAATACCGTGGTGTTTAAGCCCGCGAAGGATGCCCCCTTGATTGGTTGGATGCTGGTGGCGGCGTTGGTAGAGGCGGGGCTGCCGAAGGGCGTGATTAATTTTCTGTTTGGCGATGGCGCTACTGTTGGCGATGAGATGGCGCGTAACCCGGACGTGAATGGCATCAGTTTCACCGGTTCCACCCAGGTGGGCGCGCAGATTTACCGGCAGGCCATTCAGAACCTGACCCGGGTGCAACTGGAGATGGGCGGAAAAAATGCGCTCGTGGTACTGCGCGATGCCAACCTGGATCTGGCGGTGGACCTGGCAGTGAAAGGCGGGTTCGCCCTGACCGGTCAGGCCTGCACCGCCACCAGCCGCGTCATTGTTGAAGAACCCATCGCCGATGCCTTTGTCTCCGCGCTGGGTCAGGCCGCGCGCAAGCTGGTGGTTGGCAATGGTCTGGAAGCAGGCGTGCAAATGGGGCCGGCGGTGAACCGGGCACAGCTTGAAACCGATCAGAGTTATATGGCGCTCGGCCAAAGCGAAGGCGCAAAGTTGGTGGCAGGCGGTGAAATGGCCGAACATGCCGGCTATTTTGCTCAGCCAACCGTTTTCGATCAGGTGCAGCCAGGCATGCGCATTGCCCAGGAAGAAATCTTTGGCCCGGTCATCAGTGTGATTCGCGCCACCAGCCTGGATGATGCCATCGAAAAAGCCAACGCCGTCCATTTTGGCTTAACCGCCGGCGTGGTCACCAATAACCTGCAGCACGCTTTCGCGTTCGCCAATCGCATCGATGCGGGCGTGGTGAAAATCAACGAACCTACCACTGGCCTGGCGCTTAATGCGCCCTTTGGTGGCTTTAAACAGTCCAGCGCCAACACCTTCAAAGAAATGGGGCAGGCCGCGGTCGATTTCTACACGCGCACCAAAACCATTTATGTTGGCCATGGCTAAGAGAAAAGGCAGCCGTTAGGGAGATCGCAGGCGATTCATTCTCAACAGTGCTTAAATAAAGCAGGGCCGGCGTAAAGCCGGCCCTGCTTTATTTAACGTCCATCTGCATTCCTGTTTAAAAAAATTAGCTATTGACATTTGTTCTATTATTACCTATAATAGAACAAGATTTCTAACTTTTCAAAAACGTAAGCTAAAGCGCCCATCAATCGTCAATAAGACGGAACAATTCTTGCAAGAACCATTTTAGAACGGAGTGAGCCATGAAAACAGGAATGCTTTGGTTTGATAACGACCCCAAGACCGACCTACCGGCCAAGATTGCCCGCGCCGCAGATTACTACCAGCACAAATATGGGCAGCACCCCGATCTGTGCTTCGTTCACCCTACCATGTTGGGCGGGGCTGCGCTGCGCGCGCACAAGGATATTGAGGTCCGCCCAAACCGGGCGGTGCTGCCGAACCATATCTGGATCGGCATTCATGAACTGGCTGCAGCCTAATATTTTCTTTTGAAGAGCAAAGGAGCGGGACTTGCGTCTCGCTCCTTTGCTCTTATTCGGCTTGGCGCTTATGCGAAACACGTTTCAGAAAATTAATGAACCACGTTAACGGCCGTTTGGAATAATATTCCTCTGCAAAGTGAGTGGCGGCCTGTTCCAGGCTCACATCCGCCTGAAATTCTTCCCGAAGATAATACAGGTGTTCAATAATCCACAGGTAAAGGTCGGCCTCGCTGCGCTCGGGGAAGTTTTCCATGATGTTAATGCGCTCAATCACCTGCACCAGCGGCAGGTAAACCTCATCGTACCAGCTCGCTACCGCTTCAGCATAAGGCACCGGGGCTTTCTGCTCCTCCCCCATGTACCAGCGGTGCACATCGATATGCTCCAGCACTTTGCAGCTGCCGCCCGGCACGGTAAACCGAACCGGGTGACCGGGGCGCAGGGTTGAGATCCGCGTTTTCTCCTCAAACTGCAGCGCTTCACTTTCCCGAATGAGATCATCGACGTTGGTGTTCTCATCAATCGGGAACGGCACATCAATTTCGATCACATAGGCATCGATATAGGCCTGCCCACGCTGGCGTGCCACCGATACGCGGTGGTTACCGTCTTTGACAAAGTAAACTGCGTCCAGTTTGTACACTTCGATCGGCGGCAAGCCGATATCCTTCAAATAGGCTTTGTCGATACTCTCCCAGCGCCCGCGGATATTATTGCGGCGCGGTAGGAAAACCCGGTCAAAATCCTGATAGCGTCCGATGCTGCCCACAATTTTATCCAATAAGATCTGCTGCATACCCATATCATGCTGCCCGCGCAAAGGCAGCCTGCGCCGAATTTCATCGAACGGCAGCAGGTCGTTTTGCGAACGGGTAAACCAACTGATCACCGAACGCCAGTAGCCCTTGAACCGGGCGTTCTCAAAATCAGCTTTGGCGGTCACGTCTACCAAACGGATTATAGCGGAGTCGTTTGGAGATGGATCAAAGGCTGAATTGTCACTCATGCGATTGCTCCCTTCCGGGCCTGGTGCGCGGGGTCAGTGAACCAGCCTGAAGTTCCTGCGAATTCAGGGTCAGTTCACGGTAACCATAGGTATTGATCACGCGGGTTGCGCCCAACTGGGTTTCGGTAATGGTATCTGAGCGAAATACATGGATATGGCCATGCAGGTGATAAACCGGCTTAAACACCCGACTCAGCCAGTTGAAAGCCTTAATTCCGTAATGCGGCAGATCATCCATCGCGTGGATTTTCCACGGCGGGGCGTGGGTCACCAGGATATCGAGATAACGCCCGTAACGCATTTTATTAAGCATTAATTGAATCGAAAGCAAACAAGCCATCGACCACATTTCTACCTGGGTGTACTGGTGATCGCCAAAATTATAGCGGATGCTGCCCTCAATCCCAGCCAGCAGCAGGCCCGATTCATCCCGGATCGCCTTGCGGTGCAGGTCCACCGCGCCCCATGGAAAATGGCGCTCGCCGTTCACCCCAAACTCAACCTGGCTGGCATGATTGCCACGCACAAAGTAGAGCGGTACATCCAGCATGCTGATGATATATTCCAGGTAATAATAGGGCAGGTCGCCACAACCAATCACCAGGTCAATATCTTGAAACCGGCGCGACACCTGCGGGCTGTAGATGAAAGGCAGTTCTTCATCACTTACGGCTAAAATTCTCATTGCTCGCCCAATGCTACGGCTACCGCCATTGCCTGGGTGCGCGAGTGAGTGATGCTGATCGCCCACACCGTCAAGCCCTGCCGGGTGGCCTCAGCCAGGGCGCCGCCGTATAAATGCAGCACCGGCTCACCCGCTGCGCCGCGCTCCACTTCGATCTGCTGCCAGCCCAAAATACCAATGCCGGTGCCCAGCGCCTTAGACACGGCCTCTTTCACCGCGAAACGGCCCGCCAGGCTGGCATCGGACCCGCCCGCTTCGGCCAATTCACGCGGGGTAAAAACACGCTGCAGGAAGCGTTCGCGAATTTCCGGGCGCAACCCGCTCAGCCGTTCTATTTCTACCAGGTCAATCCCCGTGCGCAGTTGGGCCATGGCAACCCCATCCCTTCGGGTTACGCCACCAGGTCTGGGCCAGCACTGATAATGATCCAATTTTCCGTGTCCAGATACTTGCGGGATACGGCCAAAATCATCTCAGGGGTCGTCGCGCGCACCAGGTCCGGATAGCGCTGGTAATAATCCAATCCCAACTGAAAACGCTCCAGGTTGAGCAGTGCATTGGCCACGCCGTGATTCGATTCCAGCGATAAGGGCAGCCGGCCGATATAGTTGGCCTGGCTGTCGCTCAATTCTTCGGCAGTCACCGGTTCAGAAACAAAACGGCGCAATTCAACCCGAATCAGGTCAATCGCCCGCTGCAAATTCGCCGGGTTCACCCCGGCGGAAACTTCCCACGAACCCGAAGCGACCCATGCATTGAGACTGGTGCTGGCATAATAGGCCAGGCCGGCCTGTTCGCGCACCACATCCCCAATTCGGCCCATCATGCCAAACTGGCCCAATATATTATTACCCAGCGAAGCCGCCACGTAATCGGGGATACGGCGCTGCGGCCCCAGTGCACCCATCACCAGATCAGTCTGGCTTTTGCCTGCCAGGGCGATATGCTGGCGGTACGCCTGGGCAGGCGGCGCCACGTTCAATACCACCGGAGCTTCTGGTTGGTCGGGGTTGTTCCAATCCCCCAGGGTGGCCTGCACGGTCTCCAGCACCTGCTGCGGCGAAACTGCACCCACCACCACAATTACCATCCCCCGCGGGCCAAAATGGCGCTGGTGGAACCCTGCCAGGTCTGCGCGGGTGATTGCGCGTACCGTCTCCACCTGGCCATCTTCCGGACGTCCGTACGGGTGAGCCGGAAAGAGCGCCGCGTCAAACGCCATCGAGGCCTGATCGCCGGTATCCTGGGCCCGAATCATCAAGCCGGCTTCCAATTGGGCGCGCAGCCGTTCGACATGCTCCGGCGGAAACACCGGGTGACGCAGTGCCTCAGCCAGGGTATTGAAAAGCAGCGGTAGATCTTCTACCAGTGATTTACCGCCAAAGCTGGTGTTATGCACACTTGCGGCAAACCCCAGGCTGGCCCCGGCCGATTCCAACGCGCCAAAAATTTCTTGAAACGTATGCGTTTCGGTTCCGCGCATCAGCATCAAAGCAGTGAAGTAAGCCAGGCCCAGCTTATCCAGTGGATCAAATACACTGCCAGCCGAAAGATATCCGCTGAGCACCACCGCGGGACTGTTCATATTGGTGCGGGTCAAAATTGTGATGCCGTTGGGAAGTTCGGTGCGCGTAATATCATGCGGCCCTGGCAGAGAACGGATGATGGGTGTGTTTGAAAGGGTGCTCATTCTTCGTCCTCCTCAAGGGCTTCAGCGCCGGTGGGCAGGTAATAGCCCACCACCCGGTTTTCAGACGATAGGTAGGTCTGTGCCGCGCGCTGCACAGCCTGCGGGGTAATTTTTTCCAATTCGTCGACATAGTGCACGAACCAGTCATAGGTTGCATACATATCGGCATGACCCAGCCAGAAAGCCTGGTTGGTGATATTCTCGCTACCGTAGGCAAATAACGCACGCGCCTGTTTGACCGCCCGGGCAATTTCCGCCGGTGAAACCAGGCCATCCTGCAAGCGGTGCACCTCATCATCCACCGCCGCCAGCACTTCATCGGCACTGTGCTGCGGATGCGCAATCATGGTCATATCATACAGGAAGGGGTCCACCGTGGCCTGCAGGCCGCCAGAAATGGAGACAGCCAGCTCGCGCTCGACCAGAGCCCGGTACAGGCGGCTGGTTTTATTGGAGATGCCGCCGCCGCCAAACATATTCAGGCTGGTCGGCCCGGTCAGCAGCGAATCCACCACCGTCAGCGCAAAGAAGTCTGCCGCAGAAGCAGCCGGGCTGCGGTAAGCCAATTGGATATAGGTAGTCTGGCCAGGGCCTTCCACCACCTGACGACTTTCGCCGCCCAGGGCCGGTTCAAACAGCGCCGGCGCCTCAAACGCTTCACCGCTGGGAATGCCGCCATACAACGCTTCGAGGCGCGCCAGCATACTGCCTGTGTCAAAATCTCCGGCAATCGCCACCAGCGCATGGTTGGGAGCGTAGTGCCGGCGGTAATGGGCGTATAAATCATCCCGCTGAATGCGGTGCAAGTCCTCCTTATCGCCGATCACTTCGTGGCGGTAGGGATGCTGCCTGAATGCGGCAGTTTGTACGGCTTCGCCCAGGCGGAAAAGCGGCTCGTTTTCACTGCTCTCACGCTCAGAGATGATCACGGTCCGTTCCGAATCCACTTCACTGGCTTCGTATATACTGTTCACCATGCGGTCGGCTTCCAAACGCAACCCCAGATCTGCCTTGTCGGCCGGCAGGGTTTCATAATAAGCCGTCCAATCCAGGTAGGTCATGGCATTCCAATAACCGCCCTCGCGTGAGATGGCCTTATCCAGAATCGAGGCCGGAAAAGACGGAGTGCCTTTGAACTGCATGTGTTCCACCCAATGCGAAATGCCGGTCAATCCTGGCGTTTCGTTGCGCGAACCCACCCGATACCACACCCAATGACTGATAATCGGCGCGGTATGAATCTCTTTGAGATGAACGGTCAAGCCGTTCGGTAGAACCGTTTTAAACACATCCTGGGTCATAATACCTCAATAAAAGTTTCGTTATGGGATGGCAGACTGGCAAAATTCACTGGGCCTGGGGCCGCAGATAATTTCGCGCCAGGTGCCCGGCACCGAATTAAGCAGCGTCTGATAGGGGCGCACCACATCCTGCAGACCCACAAATGGCTTGTGCAATTCGGTCTGCTCCAGCGGAATATCGATCGGCACGTTGAGCACTACTGGAATTTGCTGATCGACCGGTACATTGAGCGATAAATGAATGGGCAGCACCGTTCCCGCTGGTAAAACGATGTTGGTGGGAGCATTGACAATCGTCAAACCACCGGTCGCCAGGGTAACTTTGGCCGCTTTAATCGTCGTATCTTTTGTCAACGTCACACTGGTATCGGTTTCCAGTGGTAGAGAAAATTTGGCGGGCACTTTGGTGTCAATTTTGACCTGGGTGACAATATGCGCCCGATCCATCAGCGCAAAATTTCTGGCCAGGCCGCCGATCAATTGATCCTGCACCACCGCCTTGAGCGCGAAAAGCTGACTGGCCAGCCCCACCAACACCACGATCAAAATAATGTTCACGGTAAGCGAAATCACACTGGTCACCGTCCAAAAAGCCGGTAAAAATTTATATTCGTGCCGCGCGCGCGGCAGCGGCTGGACCGGCGCCACCGCCGCGGCTGGCAGCGTGGCCGTGCCGGCCTGCGCCCGTAGCTGTGCTGCCGGCGCCGCCGCGGAGCGGTTTGGCGCGGTCAACTGCCGAAAAATACGCTGGCTGATGCCTGGCGGTGCGTTGCGAGGTTCGGAAGAGGCATTGTTAGATAAGTTTAGCGGTGGGATGGTCATCGAAAATTCTCCTAAAAAATTAAGAACTTGTGGATCTTGAATAATATGAAACGCAATGTATTTTCTCTAATAATGGTTATAATAGGCGAATTATCGTTATTCTCATTCGGTAGATTAAATCATTAACATTGTATCATTATTTAAAATGTTGATGCACTTGAGGAGGCAGCACCCATCATGAGCACCCAGGCGAATTATTTAGTAGCGGTTGTTGGAGCAGGACCGGCCGGTTTATTCGCTGCCCGCGAATTAGCCACTCAGAATGTGCACGTCGTCTTGATTAACCGCGACATCAAACCCGGCGGCCTGGCAGAATACGGGATTTACCCGGAAAAATATAAAATGAAAGATGGGCTGCGCGCCCAATTTCGCCAGATCCTCAGCCTGCCCGAGATCGAGTATTACGGCAATCTCACCGTTGGCCAACGCGGCGATCTCACGCTTAGCGAACTGCGCAGCCTGGGCTTTCAGGCGATTCTGGTTACCTCAGGGGCCCAGGGCACCAAATGGCTGGGGCTGCCCGGTGAACAGTTGCAAGGCGTTTACCATGCCAAGGATATCGTTTATCTTTACAATCGGCTGCCCCCTTTCAGCGAGCGGCAGTTTCGCATTGGCCGCCGCGTGGCGGTGATCGGCGCGGGTAACGTCAGCATTGATATCTGCCGCTACCTGGCCACCCTAAATCAGGTGGAAGAAATCTATGCGGTGGTTCGCCGCGGCCCGGGTGAGATTAAATTCTCTCGCCCCGAGTTGGAGAACATGGTCAACCTGCTCGACCGCGAGGACCTGGCGGTAGAGATGAAACCGCTGGCCCCATTGATGCAATCTCTAGGCCAGAATCCGAACGACTTTTACACCTTTATCCAGGGCGCGCAGGATAAAGCCTGCGAAACCGATTCCAGGGCAAAATTCCGGCTGCGTTTCTTGGTTTCGCCTACGCGCATGCTGGGTGACAGTCAGGGCCAGATGACCGGCATGGAAGTGGAAGAAAATACACTGGTAATGGAAAATGGCGAGGCCAAAGCCATCAGCCTCGGCACGCGCCGCATGATGGACGTGGATACGGTGATCTTCGCGATTGGCGACCGGGTGGATGATACCTTTGGCCTGCCGGTGCAGGGCAGCGAATTCGTCAAGAATCCGGCTCCGCTTTACCCGGTTGAAGGCATTTCTTATGAAACGTATGACCCGCAGGCCAAATGCCCCATCACAGGCGTCTTTGTTTCGGGTTGGTCACGCAAAGCCAGCAGCGGCCTGGTAGGCGTAGCGCGCAAGGATGGCGTGAACGGCGCCCGTGCCGTGCTGCAGTACCTCAAAACCCTGCCCCCGTTGGAAATACTGCCGTTAGACGCCATCGCCCAGCGCCTCAGCCTGATTGAACGCCCGGTGATTCACCAGGCCGACCTGGCGCGTCTGAACGAGGTTGAACGCGAGCGCGCTCAACAACTGGGCCTCGCTGAATTTAAATACGCATCCAATCAGGAAATGTTAGCAGCAGTCGGCTTACTCCCGGCAGCTTTATCGGGTTCCAGCGCATCACGCCGTTGAGTGGGGCCAAACGGAAGCATCATTAAAAACCCAATCGCCAGCAGCGCCTGGCCAAACATCACTCCCCACGCCTGCCACACACCAAAGTAGGGCAGGCCAGGGGAGATGTGACTGCCAAAACCAAATACATCTGCCATTCCTGTGAAAACGGCCACCACAAACCCGGTAGCCACCATCCGTTGGCCCAGGTCCGCGGCGATGCTGATTTGCTGGTCCTTCCACAATGCCATAATGCTGATATATCCACCAATCGACATGACAGCCAGTCCCACAATAAACACGGCAATTTGCACAAAGCCGATCACGGGACTGCGGTCCACACCAAACGCGTCGGGGCGGGCGCCAATCAGAAAGACAACAAAGCCGGTTAGTGTCAGCCCCAGGCCGATGCGAATGCGCCACATGGGGAAGCGAAACGGGATGGTGCGAGAGAAATAGGCAGCGCTTTGCTTTTCAGAAGACATGTATTGTTTGTCCACCTATGGTAGAGCACGCTCTAAGATTTTAAGCCAGTTGCCGTGCAATATGGCGGCCGTGTCGGTTTCAGAATAACCACGCTCCAACAGCACAATTTCCAGCTTGCACAAATCCCCGATGGTGTTTAACTCCAGCGGAATGGCGGGCCAGCCAAAGCCGCCGTCAAAATCGGTGCCAATAGCCACATGCGCAGCGCTGCCGGTAAGCTGGCAAACATGGTCGATATGCGCCGCCACCGTGTGTAAAGTCACCAGGCGGCGGTCATCGCCATTTTTCCAACCGGGCAACAAGAAACCATTATAAGGCAAAATGCCCATCACGCCACCCCGTTCCGCCAGTCTTCGAATGGTAGTGTCGGTAAAATGGCGCTCTCCACTGATTCCTTTCAACAGGGCCCGCGCGTTGACATGACTGGCAATCACGCTGCCCTCGTAATGATCGAGCGCCTGCAGGGCCGATTGCTCGGTCATGTGCGCCAGGTCCAGAATATAGCCCAGATCGCCCATCACCTCCAACAGATGATACCCCTCGCGGGTAAAGCCGCCCGGTTCCAGCGTGCCGCCGCAGAAGCGCGTGCCTGCCCAAACCGGCCCTACCGCGCGCAGCCCCATCTGCCAGTATTCTTCCAATTCCTCGGGGCGTCCCAGGCCTTCGCCGCCTTCCAGGGAAAGCACCAGGCCCACCGGGCAGCTCACTGGCTGCGAGCCGGTCGGGGATTGTTCCCATGGTTTCAGCACGGCCGCCAGGTCTCGGCGGGTTTTCACCAGGGTAAACTTTTCGGGAGATTCGTCCCCCAAGCGGTGATAAAAATCGAGCTGGCTGCGATACAGGCGTGCCGCCTGGGCGGCATTGGCATACACCTGGGTCTCCCAGGCGCCCCCCGAATACAGTTTGGGCGCGGCAAACAAGGTGCCAAAAATTAGCGCCACCTGCCCGCGCTGGTAATCGGACCAACCCAGTACGGTCTGGCCGGCCTGCCCTGGAATGGGGGTGTCGGCCTCCAAACGGCGGGTATCTTCGGCGGAACGCCGGTAATCACGCCCGAACGTCAGTCCGTTATAAGCAATATCTTCGTGAGCATCAATGATATAGGTCATGGCTAGAAAAGAGCGCACCGTTTTTGCGGTGCGCTCATTATCCTCAGGTGTTACTCACCGCCGGATTGAAAAGGTCCGGCTACTCTTTTACTTCATCGGTTTGAGTTACTTCATTCGTTTGAACTACTTCATTCGTTTGAACTACTTCAT
>Ga0105047_10001705_pt1 | contig 39525 bp, 36 predicted proteins | sample MAT04_FD_78384 | JGI IMG/M metagenome (GOLD analysis project Ga0105047, IMG submission 78384) | Freshwater microbial communities from Lake Fryxell liftoff mats and glacier meltwater in Antarctica - MAT-04 (megahit assembly) | ecosystem: Environmental > Aquatic > Freshwater > Ice > Liftoff...
AAAGGCCAAGTCCATCACGACCGAGCACGTACAGGCAGCGCTCGCCGAAGTCGCGTAACCCAACCCGCACCCGTCACCAAGAGGCCGGCCAGTCCCAGCGACTGCGCCGGCCTCTCGCTTTACACCGCCAACGCCGTAGCGCGAAGACGGTCGTCCAGACCGAGAGAGCCGAGCGGGCGAGTCACGAAGGAGCGTGAGAGGAAGCCGGTGGGAAAGCGCGCGAGACAACAGTCGGCCGCGAGCGTGGGCGCGGACCTTCGCGCACGCGAGGGGCAGCTCGCTCGGCTCAACGAGGAGGTCGACAACCTCACCGACTTCATCGCCACGGGTGGGGCGAGGGGTGGCGCTGGTACTGAGCGGATTCGTCAGAAGCTCGACGATCGAGTCGGACAGCTCGCCCTGGTCACCAGCGAGGTCGCGCGGCTCCACTCGCTGCTCCACTCGCCCGTCGACGGGGAGGCCGTCGATCGAGTCAGTGCGCGGGTGCTGCGCGTCGGGGAGCTGCTGCTCGCCGAGCCTGGGACGGCACGCCACGCCCTGGTGCTACTGCTCCAGGGAGGATCGTTCCGCCTGACCGCCGACCCTCTGGGCGCCGCGGTGTACATGGCGACGGCCGAGCTGGTGCCGCTGGCGGTCACGCTCGACCCGGACGCGCTGAAGGGCCCAGAAAACAGCACCGCCGCCGAGGGTGACCAGGGCGGCGGGGCTATTACGGAAACGACGTTTGCGGGGACAGGATTTGAACCTATGACCTTCGGGTTATGAGCCCGACGAGCTACCAGACTGCTCCACCCCGCGTCAGGGGAGGCGGATACTACTCGCCGATCTTCATCCGTCAAGCTCGGTCGAAGGGGTTTCGAACGATGCTCGATGCACGACGTTCACTCGTCGCCGAAGTCGCCTGCGTCGCCCACATCATCGCCGCCGCCGTCATCGAGTGAGGCGAGCACCGAGGCGTCCATCGAGGCGCTCCGCTGCTTGCGCTGCTGCTCCTTCACCGACTGGTTGCGGGGCATCACGTAGTCGCGCTTGAGGCGATCGACCTCGCGCTCGGTGAGCTCGCGGTACATCCCGGGGCGCAGGCCCTCGGTGTCGATCCCGGCGAACGAGAGGCGCGCCAAGCGCAGCACCGGGTGACCGATGGCGTCGCCCATCCGATGGATCTGGCGGTTCTTGCCCTCGTAGAGGGTGATCTGCATCCAGGTGGTCTTGCCGTCCTCGCGCAGCACGAAGACCTCCGCCGGCTTGGTCTTCACTCCGTCGTCGAGCACTACGCCGTTGCGCAACGCATCGAGCTCGGGGACGTCCAGGCCGCCGCGCACCTTCGCCGCGTAGACCTTGGGGACGCCGCGACGCGGATGAAGGAGCGCGTCGGTGAGCTCGCCGTCGTTGGTTAGCAAGAGCGCGCCCGAGGTGTGGAAGTCCAGGCGCCCGACGGGCACGACGCGCACCCCGATGCGGCCGACGAGCTGGCCAATCGAAGGACGCCCCTCGGGATCCTTCATCGTGCTGACCATCGCGCGGGGCTTGTGCATCAAGAAGTAGTGGATGGCCTCGCGCACGATGCGCTTGCCATCGACCTCGATGCGGTCCGTGCGGCTGTCGGCCGTGCTGCCCAGCTCGGTGACGATGCGGCCGTTCACCCGCACTCGACCGCCGACGATCAGCCCCTCGGACGCGCGCCTCGAGGCGATGCCCGCGGCAGCCAGGATCTTTTGCAGACGCTCACGACTCATGACGCACGACTCCGAACCATCTAGGCGAAAACCAAAAAGGACGAGCCAAGAGGTTGGCTCGTCCGGAAGGGATGCCGTCGCTGTCATGCAGCGAGCGCATCGCGAGATCAGGTGCCGGTGGACTCGCCGCCAGAACCACCCGACGAGCCGCCGCCCGGGGCCGGCGCGCGGTTGGAGTCGCGGTCCCAGCGATCGACCCGGCCGTCTCCGTCGATGTCCGTGCCCATGCGGACCACGCGACCCTCTTCGTAGTACTCCCAGCGATCAGGGTGCCAGGTGTCGGGGGTGCTGCGACCCGCGACGTCGCGCTCGGTGCGCGTCGTGACGCCGCGCTCGTCGTAGTAGATCTTGGTGTCGACCCGACCGTCGCTGTCCTCGTCGAGTTCGGTGCGCACGACGCGGCCGCTCTGAAAGACGGTGATGGTGTCGATGCTGCCATCGAAGTCGCGATCGCTCTCCTCACGCAAGGGGCGACCCTCGTCGTTGTAGAAGCGGACCACGTCCTTCACCCCGTCGCCGTTCAGATCGGCCTCACGGCACATGAGCACCAGACGCACGAGCCCGCCTTCGCCGATGCGATGAAAGACCCGGCGTACATCCGGGTTCTCATCGCCCGAGGTGTCGTACTCAGAGACCTCGAGGCCTTCGCCATCCGTGCTGCAGCGGCCGTGATCATCGATCACTTCGGCGCTGCCGCCGGAGCTGCTCGAGCGACGCCGAGCCGTCGTGGTGTCGTTGTCGCCACAGCCGACGCTCATGCCCGCGAGCGCGAGCAAGAGGGACATCGCGATGCTCACACGCATCGTGCTCGTCATGGGTTCGCTCCGCTCTCGTTCATGCCGAAGGGATCGGCGCCGGTGCCTGCATTGTCTGCCCCCGTGGGAGGCGCGCCCTCGCCACCTTCGGCAGGGGTGGTTCCCTCTCCGCCCGTGGTGGCCGGGGGACGGGGCGCCTCGGGGCGCTCTGCGACGGATCCGTCGCAGGTCAGCGGTTCCTCGGCGGTGCCACGCGCCTCCTCGGGGATAGCTTCGCTGCGGATCTCGCCGTCGTGCATCTGGCGCACTTCGCGCAAACGTCCGCCCTCGAACATCTCCCAACGATCGGGCTCGCCGTCGTTGTTGTTGTCGTAGCGGGCCTCGGTGATCACGCCGTCGGTGAAGTACTCCCAGGTGTCCGCCCGACCGTGGTGGCGCCGATCGCGCTCGCTGCGGTGCATGAGGTTGCCCTCGCACCAGAGCCAGGTGTCGAACTCGTTGTCGAAGTTGGTGTCGAGTTCGGCGCGGGTGATGACGCCGCCCTCGTAGTAGCTGACCTGATCGAGCCGGCCGTCGAAGTCGAAGTCGTGCTCCTCGCGCACCACCGAGTGGCCATCGGGACCGAAGAAGCGGGTCACGTCAACGATCGAATCGAAGTTCATGTCGAACTGGGCGCAGCGCTCGAGGCTGCCCTCGTAGACGTGGCGGATGTCCGGGGTGCCGTCGTTGTTCACGTCGGTGGCGACCACGCGGCGGCCGGTCGGCTCGCACTGCTCGCGCACGGCGGCTTCCTCGGCGGTGTCGCGCGATCCCACCGGCCCATCGGCCACCGAGGTCGGGCCGCCCCCGCAGCCAGCTGCGGTGAGCGAAGAGACGGTGAGGAGCCAGGCCGCCCCAGTGCGTGCATTGATCATGAGGTGTCGTTCCAAGCGGGCCCCTAGACGGACCTCAACGCGGCGCAGCATACGGTGCAGCCCCGCGGGTGGGCAAGGTGACGCGAACGGGCCGGGGCTGGAGCGCTCCCGGCCTGACGTGCGATGGTGCCGTCATGTTCGGCTTCTTCAGGCGGATGCGTCACGAGCGAATCTCGAAAGAACCCTTCCCTGCTTCGTGGACGGAGATCCTCGAGCGGCAGGTCCCCTACGTGAAGGCGCTCGACGAGCCCGACAGAGCTTGGCTCGAGGATCTGATGCAGATCTTCGTGCACGAGAAGACCTTCGAGGGTGCGGGCGGTCTCGAGGTCACCGAGGCGATGAAGGTGAGCGTCGCGGCGCAGGCCTGCATCCTCTTACTCGGCGACGAGGAGACCGCGGTCTATCCCGAGCTGTCGCGCATCATCCTCTACCCCGCGCCGTACCGCGCGGTGCGCAAGGCCCAGCACGGGGCGGTGGTCGAGGAGCGCGACGAAGTGCGCCTCGGAGAGTCGTGGGACCGCGGGCAGATGGTGCTTGCCTGGAGCGCGGTGCAGCAAGGCGCGCGCAACATGAACGACGGACACAACGTCGTCATGCACGAGTTCGCCCATCAGCTCGACCAAGCGCACCACGACGCGGACGGTGCGCCCGAGCTCCCCGACGGGATGACGTACGGCGCATGGTCCAAGGCGCTCGGCAGAGAGTTCGAGAACCTCCAGGCCAAGACCGAAGCGGGACGGGTCTCGCTCCTCGATCCCTACGGCGCGACCAACCCCGCCGAGTTCTTCGCGGTGGCCACCGAGTTCTTCTTCGAGAAGCCCCGGCAACTGAAGGAGAAGAAGCCCGAGCTGTATGCCCAGCTCGCCGCCTACTACCGCCAGGACCCCGTGGCTCGGCTGGGCGCCGCATCGAGTAAAACCGAGTGAAATCAGCGAAAAATCGCCAGCCGTTGACGGTACAAGCCACGCCACGTATGTTCACGACCGCTCGGCGCTGGACCGCCGGCAGAGAGGCGTGACATGGCGAGGAACAAGGTCTCGACCACCATCTACATCACGCCGGAACAGAACGAGCAGCTGAAGCTGCTCAACGCGCGCACCCAGCGCCCCGTCGCGAGCTACATCCGCGAGGGCATCGATCTGGTGTTGAGCCGCTATCAGCACGAGCTTCCGGGGCAGCTCACGCTGGACGCGACGCCGCCGAAGAAGTGAACGCCGCGCTCTGCTGATCCGGAGACGGTGATGCGCGTTCCGCTGTGAGCGTCGAGCGCACCGACCTTGCTCCGGAGGCGCGCTGCGAGCATACCGCCGCCCCCAATGTCGTTTCCGACCTCGCACATCCGGAACTTCTCGATCATCGCGCACATCGATCACGGCAAGTCCACGCTGGCCGATCGACTGCTCGAGAAGACGGGCGCCTTGAGCGACCGCGAGAAGCAGGCGCAGTTCCTCGACAACATGGAGCTCGAGCGAGAGCGGGGAATCACCATCAAGGCCCAGGCCGTGCGCCTGAACTACAAGGCCCTGAATGGGGAAGAGTATCGGCTGCACCTCATCGATACACCCGGGCATGTGGACTTCACCTACGAGGTGAGCCGCAGCCTCGCCGCGTGCGAGGGCGCCGTGTTGGTGGTCGATGCCTCGCAAGGCGTCGAGGCCCAGACCCTCGCGAACGTGTGGCTCGCGATCGAGAACAACCTCGAGATCATCCCGGTCTTCAACAAGATCGATCTGCCCGGGGCTGACGTCGACAAGGTCAAGCACGAGGTCGAAGAGATCATCGGCCTCGACTGCTCGGAGGCCATCCCCGCCTCGGCCAAAGAGGGGATCGGCATGCTCGAGATCCTCGAGGCCGTGGTGAAGCGGGTGCCGCCGCCTACGACCGCAGGGCCCGACGCGCCGCTGCGCGCGCTCTTGATCGACAGCTGGTACGACGCGTACCGCGGCGCGATGTGCCTCATCCGGGTGGTCGACGGCACGCTGCGCGTCGGCACCAAGATCAAGATGATGGCCACCAAGGCCGACTACGAGATCACCGAGCTCGGGGCCTTTGCGCCCTTCGCGCGCGCCGTCGATCACCTCGGCCCGGGCGAGGTCGGCTTCTTCGGCGGCGCCATCAAGTCGGTCACCGACTGCAAGGTGGGCGACACGCTGACGACCTTCTACAAGGGCGCGACCGAGCGATTGCCGGGCTTCAAGGAAGTGAAGCCGATGGTCTTCTGCGGGATCTTCCCGACGGAGCCCAACCAGTACCCCGAGCTCCGCGTCGCCCTCGAGAAGCTGCACCTGAACGACTCGGCGCTCACCTTCGAGCCCGAGACCAGCGAGGCCCTCGGCTTCGGTCTGCGCTGCGGCTTCTTGGGAATGCTCCACATGGAGATCGTCCAGGAGCGCTTGGAGCGCGAGTACAACCTCGATCTGATCACCACCGCGCCGTCGGTCGTCTACCACGTGCACATGACCGACGGGACGGTGCTCAACGTCGAGAACCCGGCGAGCCTGCCCGATCCGGTGAAGATGGATCACATCGAGGAGCCCTACTTCAAGGTCTCGATCCACGTGCCCTCCGACTACATCGGCGCGGTGCTCAAGCTCTGCGAGGATCGGCGGGGCGAGCAGAAGGGCATCCAGTACGTCTCCACCGACCGGGTGATCGTCACCTACGAGCTGCCGCTCGGTGAGGTGCTCTTCGATTTCTTCGATCGCCTCAAGAGCGCGACCAAGGGCTACGCCTCGATGGACTACGAGCTCGCGGCCTACCGCGAGAACGATCTGGTCCGGGTCGACATGATGATCAACGGCGAGAAGGTCGATGCGCTGAGCGCCATCGTCCACAAGGACAAGGCCCACCACATCGGGCGAGGTCTGGCGGAGAAGCTCAAGACCATCGTCCCTCGCCAGCAGTACGAGGTCGCGATCCAGGCGGCGATCGGCGGCAAGATCATCGCCCGTGAGTCGGTGAAGGCGATGCGCAAGGACGTGACCGCCAAGTGCTACGGCGGCGACATCTCCCGCAAGCGCAAGCTCCTCGAGAAGCAGCGCGAGGGGAAGAAGCGGATGAAGTCGGTGGGACGGATCGACATCCCCCAGGCCGCCTTCCACGCGATCCTCAAGGTCGACTAGCCCGGCCGCCAAAGCGACGCACCTCAGGTTCGCGGCCGAGCGGCCGATGTCCCCGGGCGTGATGAAGCGAACACTAGCCCGCCCCGAAATGGGACGATCGGGCTATCCTGCGGCCTCGCCTTGAGCCCCGACGAGTTCGATCAAGTCCTGCACGACACCGAGGTCAAGCTCGCGCGCCTTCGTGCGCTCTACGAACAGTACTTTCAGGGTATCGAGAAGATGGAGCCCCAGGTCGCCCGCAAGGACATGGAGCGGGCGCTCGACGCCCTGCGGCGCAACCTCCCGCGCAACACCGCGCTGCGCTTTCGAATGCAGCAGCTCGCGGCGCGCTACGGCACCTACCTGACCTACTGGCAGCGGATCGGTCGCCAGATCGAGGAGGGTACCTACCGACGCGACCTCTTGCGCGCCAACCGCAAGGTCACCCCGCAGCGGCGTACCGAGGAGGCCACCGCCTGGGAGATCGACGTCGACATCGATGGGATCGAGGAGTCCTCTTTCAGCAGCGCGTTCGATGAGAGCGACGTGGACGCGATCCTCGGGGCGCTCAAGCCCATGAGCCTCGCGCCCAAGAAGCAGGACGAGGGAACGGGGGTGTGGGCTTCGGCGCCGCCGCCTGCCGACGTGCCGGCAGCGGCGCGATCGTTAGCCCCGCGCACCGGGCTCTCGGCGTTCGGGAGCTTCGGCGCTCGACCTCAGTCGCGAGGCCTCTCGTTCGCCGGTCCTCTGCCGGGAGCGCCCGCCAAGCCCACTCTGCCGCCGGTGACCAAGCAGGCCGTGATGCCGCCGAGCACTGGCGTACGACCTGCACCGGCCCCCGTGGCGGCCCGTCCCGCCCCTCAGCCCGCCCCTCAGCCCGGTCCGAGCCCGTTGGTGTCGGGGAGCGGCGTCGATGGCCACGCGATGCGCGCGCTCTACGACCGCTATGCGGACGCGCGGCGCAAGAACAACGAGGGCACGGTGCGCTTCGAGACCTTGCAAGAGAGCGTGCAGAAGATGGTGCCCAAGCTCCGCGAGAAGTACGGCGACCGGAAGGTCGACTTCGAGGTGGTGGTGCAGAACGGGCGCGTCGGCCTCAAGCCCAAGGCGACCGAGTGAGGACGCCGTGGGCGCTGCTCTTCGGGGGCGCGCTCACCGGATGCTTCGTGGCGATCCCGCCGCCGATCGATCCCGCGATGTTGCCCGCGTGCTCAGCCGGCAACTATGGCGTCTTGGGGAGGGACCCCTGCGAGCGGGACAGCGACTGCCACGCGTGCGAGGTGAGCAGCTGCGTGGCGAGCTCGGACGCGGCCTGCGAGCGGGGGACATGCGACGTCGCCTGCTGCGAGGGGCGCTGCACGGTCGTCGGCAGCGAGAGCGGCCTCAGCGGCGACCGCTACTAGTTCGGCGGCTCAGCGATAGCGGGCTGCCATCGGGACGAAGTAGAAGTCGCGCCAGCCGGCGGAGTACTTCTCCGCGCCGCCCTCGGGCAGATCGGTGTGGATGAGCTCGAGGCAGGTACCGATCCGGCTCTTGCTGGTGCGCACCTCGACCTGCGAGTCGGGATCGGTCGGCGCGAACTCGGCGGTGCGCCACGACATGACCAGGCGTTGCGGCTCGATCACCAGGAGCGTGCCCTCGCTGTAGCCCGACCACGCAGAGTGCTTGCCGCCCACCACCGGATCGATGCTCGCCTCGGCGCCAGTGAACGCCGTGTGCGCCTCGGAGTCGAGCCAGTCGGCGATCACCCGACGAGGATCGGTGGGGAGCTCGGTGAGGAGGTGGAGCTCCTCGCGCGCCGTCGCACGGATCGGAGCCGCCTTCTTCGCGACCTTCTTGGTCGTCTTCTTCGCGACCTTCTTCGCGACCTTCTTGGCGACCTTCTTGGTCGTCTTCTTGGCAGCCATCGTCAGGCGTCCGACGTCTCAGCGGACGCCTCGAAGCGCACGTACTCCCAATCGAAGGGCTTACCGTCGACGCCCTGCTTGGGGGGAGCAATCCAGTTGGCGATCTTGCCCTTCTCGTGGACGGGGATCATCAGCGAGCGCACGTACGCGCGATCCTCGGGGGTGGGGAGCCAGTCGCTCCGCTGGGCCTCGAACTGCTCGCGGGTGACAGGCTCGCCCGCGGGGTTGAACGACATCCCGGCATACATGCCCATCGAGCGGTTGAAGCGGCGATTGGGGATCTTGAACTCGAAGTCGAGGCCGGTCTTCTTCACGGTGTGGTTCCACTTGCGGCAGGCGCGCTCGCAGTCGGCGACGTACTCGTCGCGCAGGACCTCGTTCAGCGCGTTGCGGAGAGGCACTTCCTTCTGGACCAGACGACCACCATCGACGGCGTCCATCGTGTAGATGCCCTCCATCGCGCGGTGCTCGCCGTACTTCTCGCGCTCGCGGAAGCGGCCCTTGAGACCGGTCGCGAAGTAGTCCGCCGCGTTGCTGGAGATCTCTCCACCGAAGAGCTCGACCGCGCTGGAGAACCAGAAATTGATCCACTTCTGGATGGTGGGCAGATCGATGCCGCCGCCCTTACGGGCATCGCCGTTGGGATCCGCCTTGGTCAGCTCCGCGCCGCGCTGCACCACCCGCTCGACGCCGGTCTCGCCGGTGAAGAGATGGAAGCTCTCCTCGGTGAGCATGAACTGGGTCGCGCGCGCCAAGGGATCGAAGCCGCTCTCGGAGAGCGCCGCGAGCTGATACTTGCCGTCACGGTCGGTGAACATCGTGAACATGAAGAACGACAGCCAGTCGTCGGTCTTCTCGTTGAACGTGCCCAGGATCCGCGGGGTGTCCGGGTTGCCGCTGCGGCGCACCAGGAGGGAATCGGCCTCCTCGCGTCCATCGCGTCCGAAGTATTGCTGGAGCAAGTGCACCATCGCCCAGAGGTGACGGCCCTCTTCGACGTTGACCTGAAAGAGGTTCCGCAGGTCGTACATCGAGGGCGCGGTCTTGCCGAGCAAGCGCTGCTGCTCGACCGACGCGGGCTCGGTGTCGGCCTGGGTCACGATGATGCGGCGCAAGATCCCGCGGAGCTCGCCGGGGACCTCGTCCCACGACTTCTGGCCCTCGTTGTCGCCGAACCCGATCGCGCGCTCACCCTCACGCGGGGTGAGGAAGATGCCCCACCGGTAGTCGGGCATCTTCACGTACTCGTAGTGGGCCCAGCCCGCCGGATCGACCGAGATCGCGGTGCGTAGGTAGACCTGATCCTGCTGGAATCCCTCGGGGCCCATCTCGCCCCACCACTTCAAGAAGTCGGGCTGCCACTTCTCGAGGGCACGGAGGAGCTTCTTGTCGGATCCCAGGTCGACGTTGTTGGGGATGGAATCGGTGAGGGACATGATCGGTGCTTGCTCGCGTGGCGAGAGGACGGCCCAGGAGGAGTCGTGCTCGCGAGGGCCGAGGATGGCAGGCGCGCTGGTGCGCTACTCGTGCGGTGCCTCACGAGCGGCAAAAGGCGGTGCGTGACCTCACCGGTGATGACGCCATCGGGCGCCGAGACGTGATGCGCATCACGTCTCGCGTTGCGCGGGCGGGAGGCGAAAACCCGCGTCGGGATCCATCCGCGATGCGGACTCGAGACAGCGCGCCAACGTCTCGAGCAAGAACGCGGCGAGCACGTCGCGGGGGGTGCGCTCACGCTGCTCGAGCCACTCGATGCTGGCCGCCTCGACCAAGCCTATCCAGCCACGGAGCACCAGCCGAAAGCGGGGCCGCTCCCCGACGCCGATGTTGGTGAGGATGCGGGTCACGAGCGCGTCGCGGGTCCCATCGACCACGGCGGCGACCTCGGGATCGTGGCCCACCCCGCCGCGCATCAGGCTGACGAACGCGTTGTCGTTGGCCTCGACGAAATCGAGATACCGATCGATGCGGTGCATCGCCTGCTCGGGCGCGGATAGCTCAGGACGCTCGGCGGTGTTCGCCACGAGCTGCGCGGCAGCGTCCTTCACCGTCGCCACGTAGAAGTCCCGTTTACTCGGGAAGTAGTGGTAGAGCAGGCCCTTGCTGATGCCGGCGGCCTTGGCGATGTCGTCGATCGAGAGCACGTCGTAGGGGTGCTCGACGAAGAGGCGGCGACCCAAGGCGATCAGCTGCGCGCGCCGCTCGTCCACGCCCAGACGACGCGGGATGTCGATCGCAGCGACGGCATCGGACGGGACTCTCTTGGGGGACGGCTTGGAGGGCAACGGAGCCGGCAGGATGCGGGTGTCTTGAAACGCATTCAATGAACTGCTAGCTATTGAACCCGATTCAACAGGCATGCGAAGCCATCAGGGAGCCGTCATGAGCACCAGCAGTATCGATGTCCGTGAGCCCGAGACCACGCGAACGTCCGCGCCCCGAGACGGGCGCGCCAAGAAGATCCCCGTCCGCGCGATGGGCTTCCCGTTCGATGCGTCCATCCGGCGCTTCTGGCTCTTCGGCAATCCCTTCGCGACCCACACGTCGAACGGGATCAATCTCCTCTTCCCCGCCGGAGAGCGCTTCTTCATTCGCTCGGTGAAGCACTATCTCGATGAGATCGACGATCCCGAGCTCGAGGCGCGCATCAAGGGCTTCTTCGGACAAGAGGGTCGCCACGGTCACGAGCACGAGCGGTTCAACCGCATCCTCGTCGAGCAGGGCTACGACATCGAGACCTTCCTGACTTGGTACCAGGAGCTCGCGTTCGAGCGGATGGAGCAGGTCGCGCCGCCCGCGCTACGGCTCTCGATCACCGCGGCGCTCGAGCACTTCACCGCGGCGATGGCGCGTAACGGTCTGACCACGACCACGCTCGACAACGCGCACCCGCTGCTCGCGGACCTCTTGCGCTGGCACGCCGCCGAGGAGATCGAGCACAAGTCGGTGGCGTACGACGTGTTCATGAAAGTCGATGGGCGCTACAGCGTGCGGGTCCTGGGTCTCGGGATCGGGCTCGGCTCGCTCCTGTTCTTCTGGCGCCAAGCCACCAAGGATCTCTTGCGTCAGGAGGCCGCGCGCGGGACCGATCTGCAGGGCTTCCGCGAGTCGGCCCGTATCAACCCGCAGTTCGCTGCGGAGACCGAGCGACGCCGGATCATGTTCCGCACGGCGTTCCTCGAGTACCTGCGCCCCGACTTCCATCCCGATCAGATAGATGATCTCGAGCTCGCCAAGGGCCTCCTGCGAAGCGTGGGGCGCGAGCACGGATGACGAGGATAGATCTGCGTGCGACAAAGCGCGGGTGACCACCGGCCGCTTCCCCGTGCAGATCTACTACGAGGACACCGATCACTCGGGCCTCGTCTACCACGCGAACTACCTCAAGTACTTCGAGCGAGCGCGGGAGCACTTGCTCGGCTCGCACGAGCTCGTGCGCCTCTTGAAAGAAGAGGGGGTGGGCTTCGTGGTCTATAAATGCGAGATGACCTTCAAGGAGGGCGCCGTCTTCGGCGACATCCTCGAGATCCGATCGACCCCGAAGATCGAGAGCCCGTTCCGCGTGGTGTTCCAGCAGGACGTGTACCGAGACGATAGGCTCTTGGTCGCGGGCTTCGTGCACATGGTCGCCGTCGGCGCAGACAAGAAGCTGGTGCAGCTCCCGCCAAGTGTCCGAGCGCGTATCGAAGCCGCCTGACTCAACCGCATCGCGAAATCGATCGGACGAGCCCGAACGAGATCGCAAGCGGGCCTAGGGTCCCCGCGCGCAGCCGCGAGCGAAGCGAGACGGAGGCGGATGGGGGGCCCCGACGAATTCACCTCGTCGGGGGGAAGGGCTGCTTCAGCCCTTCCAACTAGCGAGAGGCGAGGAGGAACTTGATGACGCCCTGCTCGTCGATCATCGCGCGCGGCGTGAGGTCGGACGGCAGGCTCGCGACATCGAGACCACGGGGGAGCTTCAAGCGAATGGCGCCGCGGAAGGACGAAATCAGCGGGCGCACATCGAGCGGCAGATCTTCGAGCGTGACCGCGCCCCTGTCGTAATCACGTCCGCCCCATGGTGGATCGAGGATCAGCGCGTCGCCCTTCAGGGTCGGCAACAGTGTTCGGATGTCACCCAGGCGAACCTCAATCTTGGCGGTGTGGCCCCGAAGCGCGATTAGGTTGCGCGCCAGCGCGAGGCGCGCGTCGTCGAGCTCGATGGCGATCACCTTCTTCACCCCGGGAAGCTCGGCGGCCGCGATGGCGAGACACCCGAGGCCGCAGGTTCCATCGATGACGACGCCCGACAGTCCCTGCACCACCTCGCGAGCCAGGGCGACGGGCGTCGCGGAGTAGAGGCCCTCGTCGTCGAAGCGCGCGTCCGGATCCCCGAGCACCCGGGTCAGTCGCTCGCGCAGCGGCTCGAACGCGCGCACCACCCGACCGGGCCGAATGGTGGGCGTGGTGCGCACCGACATCGTCTGGCCGCCGAGCACCACGCCATCGAGCGCGCGCATCACGAAGCGCGCGCGAGACGCAGGCACCTCGCCCTCGAGCGGCTGATAGCGACCTCGATCGAGGAAGCCCGGGGCGTCGACCTCGATCCGGACCCGCTCGGGCTCGCGGGTGTCGAACGGCGCGAACGTGGCGAGCACCATCGCGATGGCCTCTTCGCTGCGGCCGAGCACCGCCTCGCGCAGCGCGACACGCAGCATCGCGACCGCGTGCGCGGTCTGCCGCGCGACGCGATCCTTGCCCTGTGCGTGCTCGACGAAGAAGCGGGACGCGTCGCTCTGTCCTTTGACCGCGAGCGCCGCGAGATCGAGCACGGGCCAGCCCTCTTGGGCGCGCCGCATCACCAGACTGACCGCCCGCTCATCCTTCGCGGTCAGGCGGAGCCACGCGGTGGAAGCGCCGCCGAGCGTGGGCCCCACTTCGAGCTCGATGGAGGTCACCCGCGCCAGCGCGCGATCGACGCGGCGCTTGGGGATGCCGCAGCGAATGAGCGCGCGCGCCGGGGCGACGTCGGGCTGCGCGAGCAGCTCGCCGAGGGGTTTCGCGATGCGGGTGGTGCTGCCTCGGTACGCAGCGACCAGCGCTTCGACGGGATCCGCGGGTGCCCCGCCAACCCGCTCGATGGCCCACGCGGGTCCTTCCCTTCCGACCCAACGGGGCGCGAGCGGATGCTGGAACCCGGCACCGCGTTCTTCGGCCTCAGCGCGCGCGGGTGACGCCACCATCGCGGTGAAGTCGTCGCCGTGAAAGAGGGAGCGAAGGCCCTCGAGGCCCTCGACCGTCTCGACCTCGCGGATCGCGCCGAAGCGCGACGCAGCGGCCAGCGCCTCGGTGGGTGGCAGGGTGCTCGTGCTCATGGCGTCTCAGATCCTCGGGGGCGCGGGGCGTTCAATCGCCGACTCGCAGCGCTACTTCGAGTCGCTCGCCGGGCTCGACGTTCACGGTGCGGCTCGACACCGGGCGATCGTTGCCTGCGCCGACGGTGTGTCGACCGGCGTTCACTCGACGGGTGACGGGGCCCATGCCCAGGCGCCGGCCATCGAGCCAGATGTTGCCCCACGGGGTCGCGGCCATCACCAAGGTGCCGCGCTCGGCGGTCACCTCGTGTTCGCTCTCGGTCTCCGCCGTTTCCGCTTCGACCGGCGCCTCGGTCGTCGGTGTTCCGGTCGTCATCGGCGTTCCGGTCGTCGTCGGAGTCTCGGTGCTCGCTGAAATCTCCGGGATGATCTCGGGAACGATCCCCGCAGGCGGCGCAGCGAGGGGCGGCGTGGGCACGTCGCTCGCGGTGCTCGGGACCGTCGGGACCTCGACGATCGCCGCTGCGGGGGCCCCCGTGCTGTCGGTGTTCGCAGGCGAAGCGCCCATCGCCCCCCACGCGAACAGGCCCAGACCCAGGGTGCCGGCGGCGGCGAACGCGATCACGAACTGCGCGGAGCGACGAACGCCGACGCTCGGCGCGACGACCGCCTCGGTGTCGGTGAGGCTCGCGCTCGGCACCGTGAGCGACGCGCTGCTCGACGACGGGAGCGCCTCGCTCGTTCGCGGCGTCGGACGCTCTGCGACGTCCATCATCGTGGCCGCGGGCATGGCGATGGCCTTGGTGTCCATCGCCGCGAGCACTGGTGTCGCGGCGCGGGTCTCGTCGTGCGGCGAGGCGCTGACGGGCCCTTTGGCCACGCCGGGCGCGACGCCGTCCTTCGCCATCATCGTGGGTTCGGGGGACGCCCCGGTCGCGTCGGGCGCAAACGCCGTGGCCGCGTCGCCGATGGCGCGCTGGTCGGTCTTGCGGGTCTCGTCGTGGATGCGCTGGATGAGCGACGCGAGCCGCAAGCGCGCGTTCGAAGGCGGCGGGGTGGAGGCGAGCGCCTCGATCACATCCGCAGCCTTCGCGGTGCGCTGGTCCAGATCAGGCTCGAGCAGCTTCTCGACCACTTGGGCCAAGAGCGGCGGCGTGTGTGGCGCGACCTCGAGCAGCTTCTGACGGCGACCTTCTGTGACCGCGAGAAGGGTCTCGACCTCGTGCGAACCGCGGAAGGGACGCTGACCCGCGAGCGCTTCGTAGAGCAGCACGCCGAACGACCAGAGGTCGGCGCGCCCATCGATCTTCGATCCCCGCGCGTGCTCGGGGGACATGTACGGGATCTTCCCCTTCACCACGCCGGTGCGAGTCACCTCGCCGCCCGCGCTGGCCTTGGCGATGCCGAAGTCCGCGAGCTTGAAGTGACCGGTCGAGTCGATCAGCACGTTCGAGGGGCTGATGTCGCGGTGCACGATCTCGTGCGCCCGCCCGTCGACCCGGAGCTCGTGCGCGTAGTGAAGCGCCGAAGCGATATCGAGCGCGAGGAGCAACACCACATCGATGGGAATGGGCTGGCTGAGCGTCTCGAGGTTCTCGAGGAGCGATCGGAGATCGCCGCCATCGAGGTACTCCATCGACATCCAGAACGTGCCGTCGTGGTTGCCGAAGTCATAAAGGCGGCAGACGTGGGGATGGACCATCCGCATGCCCAAGCGGGCCTCGGCTTGGAACGCGCGGACGAACTCGGGGTCACGGGAGAACGCGGGCAGGATTCGCTTGAGGCAGACCCGCTGCTCGACCTCGCCCTCACCCCGACGCACCGCGAGGGCCGTCTCAGCCATCCCTCCGACACCCAAGGGCCGGACGATCTCGAATTGCCCGAAGCGCTCCATTTTTCCGAGGCGCCGAGGCTAGCACGCCTGGAACCTCAGTTGTTCCTCGGAAAACCCGGCCGGCCTCGGTGCTCCCGCGGTGCGCGTACACGCTACCCTTGCGAGCCGTGTCGAGCTTCGAGCACATCTTCGGCGCCCTGAACGCAGCGGGGGGCGCTACGTGGTCGTCGGTGGGCTGGCCGTGGTGTTCCACGGGCATGCCCGGCTCACCGCGGACGTCGATCTGGTGATCGACCTCTCCCCTGGCGAGGCCGTCAAGACGATCGCCGCGCTCGAGCGCCTCGGGATGGTGCCGAGAGCGCCTGTCGCCGCGCGAGACTTCGTCGACCCCGAGCAGCGCCGGGTCTGGATCGAGGAGAAGGGGATGACGGTCTTCTCGATGCGCGATCCGCGACGACCATTGGTGGAGATCGATCTCTTCGTCGATCCGCCGATTCCCTTCGACGACCTCGCGTCGCGCGCGGAACGGCGAATGGTGGGCGCGCAGCCGGTGCTGGTCGCGAGCATCGTCGATCTGATCGCGATGAAGCGAATCGCGGCGCGCCCCAAAGACACCCAAGACATCGTCGCGCTCGAAGCGATCCTGAAACGGAAGGGACCGGCGATGACCGAACGTGAGAAGCCGGTGGGCAGCTGGGAAGAAGATGCCGAGCGCAAGCTCGTGATTGGCCTGGAGGTCGACGACGCGGAGCGACTCCGCTGGCTGGAGGAGATGCTGGTGATCGCGTTCGCGGCCGGCGCGCTACCCAGGCGGCGGGACGCATGGGGCAAGGAGCTCGAGCCGGACGAGGAGTGAGAGGCTCGGGGCCCGCGCGGGCGCGCTCGTTCATGCTCGCGAGGTGACCTCGAGCGACGTCGCCACCCTGTTGCGTGCCCGTCTCGCCCAGGAGCCGGATCTGCACGCGGCCTGGCTCTTCGGTAGCGAGGCGCGGGGAGAGGCGCGGGCGGACAGCGACGTCGACGTCGCGCTGCTCACCGGGACGCCGCCCCGCGCGCTGGCGCACCTGAAGCTCGACCTGGCCGCCGATCTCGCACAGCTGCTGGGTCGCGAGGTCGACGTGGTCGTCCTCGACGACGCCGATCCCGATCTGATCCACCGGCTCCTCGCGCAGGGCGAGCTGCTCATCGAGCCCGACCGATCCGCGCGCATCGCGTCCGAGGTCGAGAGCCGCAACCGCCACTTCGACATGCAGCCTGTCTGGCAGACTACCGATCGAGCCGGCGATGACCGCCCCCGGAGTAGGAGTGAGCGCGATGATGCTGAGGATGTTGTTGGCCCTGACGCTGTGCCTCGTTGGTTGCGTGGGTGTGACGCCCCCCGACGAGGGTTGCCCTGGCGAAGTACCCGCGCTGTCGGAGTGCGCCACAGGGTTCACGTCTGCGGACTGCGGCGGATCGGGCGAGCCGGTATTCGCGTGCGCCGAGTTCAACGGCGAGTGCCTGTGGTTCGCATCGAGCTGCGTCGCGACGGGCAATCAGCGCACGGAGTGCGAGTCGGAGGATCCCTGCTGCGTACCGCGCCACGACGGCACCTGGCCCTACACGGCCTTGAGCCCACCGGGCCCTACCTCGGGACTTTCCTGGAGAACGTCGCGGCGTACGGGAGCATGCCAGTTGGTCCCGAGGCGGTGTATCCCATCGCGGTCACCTACGATGCGGCGCGCACGTACGCCGAGCCGGGGCTCGTCTGCGAGGAGGGCGGTCGCGCGCTCGTGTGTTCCGCGCGGGTCTTTCAGCCTCCGACCTTTGGGCAGCAGGGCGACGACCGGGTCGCGACCTTCACCGGCCAGCTGGGCACCCGGACGGTCACCGTCATGCTGGTGCTCCGAGCCACCGAGGACGCCCCCGCGACGGCGCGGGCCTACTACTACATCGCGGCCGACTTCTCGCCGCCGATGGGCACCTGCGAAGACGCGGGGACGCCCGAGGGGATCGTGACCGGACAGGTCTTCCTGAATCAGCCGCCCGCGGAGGAGGGCACCCGAGGCGAGGCCTCGCTCGTGTTGCCGGATGGCACCGGGGTGGTGGTGTTCTCGTTCTGAGGCCTGCAGCTGGATCACCCCTGAACGGGGGCAGGAGCCAGCTGCGAATCTGTCGCTGGTCGCTCGCCCACAGGCGCTACTCGCTCAGGAGCAGCGGCGGCGGCTCGGTGTCGAACGCGCAGCGCACGCTGAGGAGGTTGTAGTTCAACGGGATGTCGTCATCGAACTCACCCGACTCACTCATCCCATACCATTCGAGCGTTTGATGCCGTGGCCACCCTCGGACGGCCCGCCGGGAACTCCCGTCGTCGTTGAACGGATCCACCAGGGGCTCATCGAATGGTCCTTCGTACCGCGTCGCGGTGTCGGCGACCCACTCGATGGCATTCCCCGCAATATCCAGGTGACCATAGGGTCCGACCCCGAGCGGAAAGAGCGCCACGGGATGCAGGAAGTACTCGTAGTCGCAACTCGAGCGGTCACACTGCCCGCTTCCGCGGGCGATCTCGCCGGTGGTCGGATCGGTGGGATCGGCGGCCGATTGCCAGGGAAAGATCAAGCCTTCGTCGCCGCGGGCCGCATGCTCCCACTCGGCGCCGGTGGGAAGACGGCCTCCCAAAAACGCGCAGTAGTTCTGAGCGCCCCAAAAGGAGAGCTGCCCAACCGGGTACTCGTCATAGAACGAGTCGCGCCAGTACCCCAGCGGAGGGTACACGCTGGGAAAGCGAGAATCCCAGGTGGACGAGTAGAGCACGTCGCTCTCCTCACACCCGCCCTCAGCAACGCAGCGACGGAAGCACGCCGTTGTCGCCTCATAGCGGGCCAAGAACATGTCCTCGGTCTGCTCCACGCGATGTCCCGGAGTCCACAAGGCAGGGGTCCATATCGCCGTCCCTCCCTGGATGAACACCCCGGCAGGTACCCGGTCCGCTGCCCGGCAGTCGCATACTGCCCCCGGCGCGCATGTGCCCGCGTCGCGTCGGATGACGCGACGCGGGCGAACGTCCGCAACGGCCGCGTCGGGCGGGGGATCGTGAGACGTGGGGCAGCCCACGAGCAGCGACACCGCCCACCCAACTCCCCAGCCCTGCGTACCCACCGAGCCCGACATCACCCAGCCTCGCAGAAAGCGTCGGCCTCGGCCGAGTCTCGGTGAGTTTTTCGGTGTTTGCGATCGTGCCCAGGGCGCGGAAGAACCGGCGCGCACTTTTCGCGATCGTGGGCTGCTCGCCAACAAACGCTACTCGCTCAGGAGCAGTGGGGGCGGCTCGGTGTCGAACGCGCACCGCACGCTGACTACATGGTAGGTCCTCGGGAAGTCGATATCGAACTCACCCGACTCGCTCATTCCGTACCACTCGAGGGTCTGGCCATGCCAACCGCGGACGGCGCGCCTAGCGCTGCCATCGTCGTTGAACGGATCAACCAGCGGCTCGTCGAACGGGCCTTCGTATGCGGTCGCGGTGTCCGCAGCCCACTCGGCGGCGTTTCCAGCAATGTCGAGATGCCCATACGGTCCCGCGCCGAGGGGAAACAGGGCAACGGGCTGCAGGAAGTGGCCATCGCAATTCCAGTGGTCGCACTGGCGACTGCCGATGTAGATCTCATTGGTGGTCGGATCGGTCGGATCGGCGGCCCGTTGCCAGGGAAAGATCAGTCCCTCATCGCCGCGTGCCGCGTGCTCCCACTCGGCGCTGGTCGGCAAGCGCCCGCCCAAGTAGCGGCAGTACGCCTGTGCCCCTCGGAACGTGAGCTGCCCAACCGGGTACTCGTCGTAGAAGACATCCAGCCAGTAGCCCAACGGAGGATAGTTCTCCGGGAACCGAGCGTCCCAAGCGCCCGAGTAGCCCACCTCGTCCGCACTACAGGCGTCATCCTCGATGCAGCGCCGAAAGCATGCGGCCGTCGCCTCATATCGGGCGAGGTACACGTCTTCGGTCTGCTCCACCCGATGTCCCGGGGTCCACAAGGCGGGGGTCCATATCGCCGTGCCGCCCTGGATGAACACGCCTGCTGGCACCAAAGCAGCCGCCCGGCAGTCGCACACGGCCCCGGCTTCACAGGTCCCTCCGTCGCGGCGCACGGCGTCGGGACGCACGTCCGGGACTGCGGCGTCCGGGGGCGGATCGTGGGATGTGGGGCATCCCGCTAGTGCCCAGAGCACAAGGGCGCTTACGCCAGTCCTCGCGCCCGCGCGCATCATCCACCCACGCAGAACGTGACCGCTTCGGTGGGCGACATCCGCCCCCAGCGCGCCAGCCAGCGAGCAGCGAGGCATCGAGCGGTCTCACACTGTGCGGGCGTCAGGACCGGATCCGGCCCGCCGCCCCCCGAGAACATCAGACCATTCTCGATACCGTCCGTGTCCGAAACTGGGAGACACTCCATGGTATCCCCGACGTGACCGAGCCCAAGGTAGTGGCCGAGTTCGTGCGCGATGACGTTGCGCCGGCTCCACATGCGCGGTCCAGAGAGAGAGATCCGATTGAACGCGGTCGTCGAAGGCTGTCGCTCGCAGAGGTTCGAAGGCCCGGTGGTGAACCCGACCTCCTCGCCAAACCCATCAGGGGGACAGCCAAAGTCGCCGAGGTCGCCGCCGACGAAGACGTCAACTCCTGCAGATCCGCTGCGGCCAGCGCGGTACTCGCTGGGAACCAAGGGGCTGAAGGACGAGCATCCGTCGTACTCATCCCAGTATCCTTCGGGGCTGAAGAGCACTTCCAGTTCCTCGAGGCGGAATTGGATCCCACACTGCGCCCAGATCTGATCCACTGCGAAGCTGTGGATGTCGTCACCGTAGAAGGCACTCCGAACCGTGGAGGTGGACTGAAAGCCGTCGTCCATCGACTCCTGGCTGAGCGTTCGCGCCGGTCCTGGATCGAACACCTGTCCGAAGAACTCGCCATCGGGTCGAATTCCTCTTGGCCACGACGTCGCCCACGGAAAGGGCTCAGCGGACTGTGGACGAGCGAAGAGGTGAACTCGGACCGGCAGAAGAAGCACGTCCGGGTCGAGCTCGACCCGGATCGTGTCGAGGAGTTCGTCGTCGAAGCCGATAGGCAGCGGAATGGTCCCAGGCGGAACGGGCTCCGTGCGGGTTCGCCCGCGGCGCACCCAGAGACCAACCTCAGTCGCCCCCTCTCTCCACGGAAGAAACACCCGCGGCACGTAGGTTTGATCGCCCTCCCAGGTCCAGGGGTCGGGGATCACGCCACCGCGGTCCGCCATTGCGTACCCGATGGTCGGCGTGATCGTCTCCAGCGCGGAGTAGCGAGAGTCCAGGGTCGGGGGCGGTCCGCGATCGGCCACCACGATCCCATTCACCGTTCCCGTGACCACCGGGTTGTCGAACGGGCTGTAGTGGACACCATCGACCTCGGTCGACCCCTCGGGAGGGTCGAAGCCTTCGACGTCGCAGCCTGCTACGGCGACGGCCAACCCAACCCAACCCAACCCAACCCAACCCAACCCAAGGTACGTACCATGGATCCTCCTCGCGGCTACGCCGCAGACCGCACCAGTTCGACGATGCTGGGTGAAGAGGCAGCGCCTGTCAACCAAGTTGCCCGGCACACTGCCGACGCGAGCAGCACGCCGGGTCAGCTGCGGGCGCCGAAGATGGCGGTGCCGATGCGGACCCTTCACCTTGCGCGACTGCGCTCGATCCGGTGAGCAAACCCTGGCAGTGAGGCAGCTCCTTCTTGTCGAAGATGGTGGCCAGGCACTTCATGCGCTTCCACTCTCACCAAGGCGGGGCGGCACGCTTGCGTGCCGAGGCCGTGCTTGGCTAGGTCCCACCAGTAGAGCGAGTCTCTGACGGGTGAAAGGCGGGAGGTCGAAGCCATACGAGACCCCGTCGACGAGCGTATCCCAGTGCATCGGCCTGTCGGGATTCATCTCCGGATCGGTGCGCAACGCCAGAATGAATGCCTGCGGGAGCGCGTCCGCGACTTCTCCGGTGTCCACCACGACACCACGCTCGCTCTCCGGGCAGAGCCCACCGAGACCGTCCACTACTGAGCTGAGAGCGACGGTTCGCGCGTCAGCGACCCGCTGTCGCTGCACCATCGCGAGCCGTGGTTGGCGTGCGCTGACGACGGCCTCGCTTAGAGAACGCGCGCAGCAGGAACAGCCCGATCAGCGACCCAGCGATGCCCGGAGTCGCCGCGGACCGCGATGGGCCGATGCGGCAGCCGCACCCGCTCGCACCAGACCGTGGAGGCCCACCGTCCACACTGCCCCCATCGGCGCCGATGAGCGCACCATCCGACCGCGACGCATCGAGGCTCGCCTCCATCCCCGCGTCGTTCATGCCGCTTCGCCGCTCCCGGCGTCGCAGCCGGTGCACGCCGAGCCGCCGCGGACGGCGCGCAGCCTCACCCGAGCTGGTGCGAACACTGGGTCGATGACCACCGCCCCATAGAGCGTGACGAGTGGGTCACCACCCAACGCGAGACCAGCGTGCTCGACCACGGCATCCGGGTCGGAGTGCACCTCCAACACCGTCGCGGGTTCAGCGCCCAACCGCACGAGGCGGATGCTGCGCACGGTCGTGTCGGTTTGCTCGCCGACGAGAACGAAGGTCTCGCTGGCGACCGACGCCAGAGCGATGGTGTCGGTCGGATACACGAGTGGCAAGGCACTGCGACCGCCGACGGGCGACACGAGGGATGTAGCATCGATGTGCGCTACCCGAACCTCGTAGGTTTCCCCGAACGTCTCCGGATCAGGGGTGACATCGATCCAGGCGATCACGTGGCCGTCGTTTCGCTGCGGCGGGCACGACTGCAACGATCGCGACCCGAGCGTCGGCGCCCCGCCCGACGAGGACGGCGACGGTCATCTCCTGAGCGCCTGTGGAGGTGACGACTGCGACGACATCCGTGCGTGGGTCTACACGGGCGCGCCAGAGCTCTGCGACGGCCGCGACAGCAACTGCGACGGCCTCGATCCACGCTCCGAGGATCGCGACGGCGACGGATACGCGCCGATCACCGCGACGTGTCGAGCCGACGTCCCAGGGGCGTTCCCCAGCACCGACTGCTGGGACGACGCATCCGACATCGAACCCGGACGTCCGGAGCTGTGCGACGGCCTCGACAACGACTGCGATGCTGCGACCCCCGACGGAGCGGCCCCCGACAACGGCTGTCTTGCCGGGCACCCGTGCATGGATGGCGTGTGCCGGCAGACCGTCGGCCTCGCCGCAGTCGCCAACCGCACCTGCGCGGTCCTGGTCGACGGCTCGTCGCGCTGCTGGGGCTCGATTTCTGGAGGGCGCTGCGCGGAGCCCGACACGGACGGTGGCTGTTATCGGCCGTTCGACGCGCGTGGATGGACCGATATCGTCGCCCTGGACGAACGCCTCGAGTTCGCTGTGGACTCGCTCGGTCAGATCTGGTCCGAACAACGACTCGTCGTCGCCTCCGGGCCGCGAGCGACGGCCGTGAGCATCGAGCTGTGCGTGGTACGGGCGGATACCCACACCGTCTGGTGTGTCGACGGAGGTGACTTGGCGGGGCCGACGGACGTGGTTCAGCTCGTCGACGGCTGCGCACGTACAGGCTCTGGCGCGGTGTGGTGCTGGGGCGAGAACTCATTCGGAGAGATTGGCGACGGCACGACGACCGCTCGGCCCGTCCCCGTGCGGGTGATCGACGACGGCGTGACTGACCTCGCGGCGACCTCGGATGCCCGCTGCGCGGTACGAGACGGAGAGCTGCTGTGCTGGGGCGCCGCGGGCACCGATGGGGGCCGGCTCCACACGATCGACCCATCCCGCCGAGTCCTAGGACTCTGAGTCCGTGACCAAGGCCATGGCGTGGGCTGGCGGTCCTGGCTGGTCTACCCAGAGCGCGCGCACCGTCAACGCACCGGGAGCTCGCCGAGGAAGCCAGGGAAGGCGAACGTGCGACGGTACACTGGCTCCGATCTGCGGTTGCGACGGCATGACCTACACCAGCATGTCGTGCGCGTACCGCGCGGGGGTCCGCCCGGACTACGCTGGCGAGTGCGTGACGACTGACGACTGACGTTGACACCAAGTCAGCTGCGGGCGCCGAAGATGGCGGTGCCGATGCGGACGCTGGTGGCGCCTTCGCTGACCGCGACTTCGAGATCGTGACTCATGCCCATCGAGAGCTCGGTGAGCTGTTCGGTGTTGGCCAGCTCGCGTAGCGCCCGGAAATACGGGCGTGCGCCTTCGGGATCCTCGGTGTGCGGCGGGACGGTCATGAGACCGGTGAGGCGCAGCGATGACAGCGCGCGCACAGCGCGAATGAGCGCAGGCAGCTGCTCGGGCAGACACCCCGACTTCTGGGGCTCGCGTCCCACGTTCACTTGGATCATCGCCTCGACCGTGCGGCGCGCGGCGCGGGCGCGCTTGTCGATCTCGAGCGCGAGCGACGCGTCATCCACGGTGTCGATGGCGCTCACCACCTCGAGCAGGCCCTTCACCTTGCGCGACTGGGCGTGTCCGATGAAGCGGACTTCGATTCCGTCGAGCGAATGGAACGCTTCGGCCTTGGCGCTGATCTCTTGGGCGTAGTTCTCGCCGAAGACGCGTTGTCCTGCGGCGTACGCGGCGCGCACGGCGTCCGCATCGAAGGTTTTGGAGACGGCGACGAGGCGGACGCTACCGGGGGCGCGGCCACTGGCCTGCTCGGCGCGGGCAATGCGCTCGCGGACGGCCGCGAGGTTGGCAGCGATCTGGGCGTCAGACATGGGCGCCGCGTGATCGAGAGGCGTGTACGCGTGGCGCTCTGGTCTCCGACGCCACGCCCACGAGCAGGCGATCGTGAGCGGTCGGCCGCGACGTGTCCCCCCTGAGGAGCCGAAGGCGACGATTTGGGGGGACAGCCCGCCCGCAGGCGCGAAGCGCCGAGGACCGGGCGGAGGGGGGCACCCCCGTATTCGAGTTCTCGATCTCGATCAGCGCAGACGGATCACCGACGCGCGCACTCGAGTCCAACACACGGTTATCCGGCTGAGCGAAGGTCATGGCCAAGAAGTGAGTGCGCCGACTTCGAGCAGACCCTCGACGACCTCACGCGCGGGCAGACCAACGACGTTGGAATAGCTCCCACGAAGATCGGTGACGAAGCCAGCGGCGATGCCTTGAATGGCATACGCGCCGGCCTTCCCCTGAGGCTCACCGCTGGCGACATAGCGATCGATCATCGAATCACTCAGCGTTGCAAACACCACCTCGGTGCTCACGACCCGATCGACGAAGCGTCCGCCATGCCCGATGGAGATCCCGGTATGCACATGATGAATACGACCACTCAACAAACGAAGCATCTCGCGCGCATCGTCGTCATCCTGGGGTTTGGCGAGCACCCGCCCATCGATGGTCACGGTGGTGTCCGCTGCGAGGATCGCCCCATCCAACACCTCGGCCGCAGCCGAACGCTTGTTGCGAGCGACCCGCCCGACGTACCCGATGGGATCCTCGTTCGGGAGCTCGGACTCGTCGATGTCGGTGACGTGCACCTGAAAGGCGATACCCAGCGAGCCGAGGATCTCTCGCCGACGAGGCGAGGCAGAAGCGAGCCAGAGGCTCATGCGCGCTCGCGCTCGTCCAAGTAGCGCCGGTAGCGGCGCACGTACGTACGAGCGACGTGGGTCGAGTCGAGCTTGAGGTACTTGGCGATCTCGACCACGAAGCCGCGCACGTAGACCGCGGCCGGCAACGCCCCGAAGTCCTCGCGCTCGATCGCCGTGAGGTAGTTGGTGCCCACCTTGGTGCGCTGCGCGATGTCCTCGATACGCAGACCCTGCGACTCGCGCACCTGGCGGAGGATGTCACCGGTGAAGTCGGTGTCGGGATCGATGTCGGGCGCGACCGGCAGCGGATCGCTGTCGACGGAACGCTCGGGTCTGGCCAACTCCACGTGGGGCTCGGGCGGAAAGATCGAGAGCTCGTAGGGCTTGCGACGCGAGGGATCCAAGAGCACGTCGAAGGCTTCGTCCAAGCGCGCCGAGAGTGCCTTCAGCTCCTCGGGGGTGAAGAGGCCGTAGGCCGCGATCGAGCGGGTGTCGTAGACGTCCTTGGCGCGCTTGTAAGCCCGGCGAACGTCCTCGTCGGTCGCGCCGCGCTCGACCTCGAGCAGGTCGTGGTGGCTCTCGGGCGGCACGGTGCGCACCCAGGGCCGTCGCTTGCCGCTCTCGAGGGTGAGCAGGCGCCGCGCGATCTTCTCGATGTTCTTGCTGGCCTTGGTCCCGGGGCTCTCGATCAGGAGCAGCTTCTGGGAGCGCACGCAGGTCCAGACCGTGTCGTCGTACTCGATGTGCCCGAGGTACTCGATGCTGATGCCCAAGCGTCGATGGGCGGCGCTCCGCATCGCGGCGCCCAGCTCGAGATCGGCGCGCAGCCGGGTCTGGTTCAGCACCACCGGTGGATGGAACGCTTCCATCCGCTCGCGCACCAGATCCGCGCGGGCATCACCCTCGTCCTCGAGCGACCGCCACAGATCGAGAGGCGTGGGGAGGCCGCCGATCGCGCGGGCCCGGGCCAGCACCACGGTGCGCGCATCGACGTCGCGGATCGTGGCCTTGAGCCAGTGCAAGAACGCGCGCGAGACGAAGCGCCAGGTGCGCTCCAGCGCGGTGGGCTCTGGCAGCGTCAGCAGTAGCGGCAGGGGCGCCGCGAGGAAGGACTCGATAGCGTAGCGGCCTGCGCCACCGCCCAGATCGACGACCGCATAGTCCGCGTCGAGGGCGCGCACTTCGGCGTTGGCGGCCGTCCTGCTGGCACGCTGCGCCGGAGGAAGGACACCCGACGCCTGAAGCTGCCGGGCCGCCTTGGGCCCGAGCGCGGTGCGCAGGGCCAGGATGCGCATCTCGGGCACCGCGGTCTCGACGGGCTTGCCGTATGCCGGCGCCCGAAGACCCGCGAGGGTGTGGAGGTTCGCGCCGCCAGCGTCCGCGTCGCAGAGCACCACTTTGCGCCCGATGCTCGCGAGGTAGAGGCCGAGGTTCGCCGCGAGCACGGTACTGCCCACGCCGCCCTTGGCGCCCGCGATTGCGATGATGCGGGGACGCACCACGGGCGTCTCGCCGAGGATCGCAGGCGGCGCGTAGGGCGGGAGGCTGGGGCGTTCTTCGTCGATCAAGGGGTCGCTCGTGGCTCGCGCATCACGCCGCGGGTGTAGAGGTCTGAGGCCTCCCACGCAACGCGGGTCGCCGACGAGCAAACTCCGTGGGGCATGCCACGCGGCGGGGCAAAGCCCCAAGAGCGCCCGAGGGACACCGAGCGAAGCGGCAGGGTCCCGAGGATGCTACTGTTCGCGTCGTGAAGGCCCCACAAGGCGCGCTGGCGGCGAGGGACCGGACGACCCGTACCGGGCTCGACGCGCCGGTCCTCATCCTGAACCGCAACTTCTCCCCAGTGCGGATCACCACCGCGCGACAGGCCTTCTTGCTGCTCTACATCGGCCGGGCTCGAGCGCTCGATCGCGGCTACGAGCCGCATGCGTGGGACGCCTGGTCCAGCGCGGAGCTCACGCCCGAGGACGAGTCCATCGGGACGCCTCGGGGCCGCATTCGGGTGCCGCGGGTGCTGCTGCTGAGTGGCTATTCGCGCACCCCGCAGACCCCGCTTCGGTTGTCGCGGCGCAACATCTTCCTACGTGACGGCTTCACCTGTCAGTACTGCGCGATACGACCCGGGGTGCGGGAGCTGAACCTCGATCACGTGATCCCGCGATCACGCGGCGGCCGCTCGACGTGGGACAACCTCGTGACCTCGTGCCGCGAGTGCAATCTGACGAAGGGCTGGGCGACGCCCGAGGAAGCAGGCATGCACCTGCGCGCCATCCCTCGACGGCCGAGCTGGAGCGCAGCGCTGATGATGGCCGCGCCGAGCTCGCGCTATCCGGAGTGGGAGCCGTTTTTGGTCGGTGTGAGCCTGCCGCCCGGCCATCTCACCGAAGATGGCGCAGAAGATGGCGAGGCCGACGCGGCCGAGTAGCGCCGTCCCTCGACCGATGCCTCCCAACCGACCCACGAACCTGAGCCTCGTCCCGGGACCTATCGTCATGGGCACGCCAGTGCGCGCCGACCTCGGAGCGCGCGCGCTCGGCCCGCAGTGGCGGGCGATGTTCTCTCGTGCGCACGTGCTCGATGACGTCCGCGCCGGGCTGACGGTGGGACTCATCGCCGTGCCGCTCGCGCTCGCGATCGCCTTGGCCTCCGATGTACCACCTGGCGTGGGATTACTCAGCGCCGTGGTGGGCGGCCTCGTGTGCGCGCTCTTCGGTGGATCCCGCATCGCAGTGGGCGGACCGGCTGCCGCGCTCGCGGTGCTGATCGGACAGATCGTGGATGTCCACCAGCTCGAAGGCCTCGCGGTGGTCGCGCTGATCGCCGGTGGACTTCAGCTGCTGACCGGCGTGCTGGGCTACGCGCGCTGGATGCGGGTCGTGCCGGTCAGCGTGGTGCACGGCTTCACCGCCGGCATCGGGGTGTTGCTGTTGGTTGGTCAGCTGCCTCGGGTGCTCGGGCTGCCTGCGCCCGACGAGTCGCACGCGCTCGACGTCGCGGTGCACGTCGGCAACTACCTGCATTGGGCCCATCCGACCGCTAGCGCGGTGGGCGCCTTCGCGCTGTTGACCACGCTGGCGCTGGGACGCTTGGTGCCTAAGGCGCCGGCCGCGTTCGTCGCCGTGCTGTTGCCCGCGCTCCTGGTGTACGGGATGGGCTGGACCGAGAGCGACGTGCCGCTCGTGGGCGCCATCACCACCCTCCCCGCGCTGCCCGAGCTGAGCTTAGTGCCCCTCGACATGCTGCCGCGTCTCGTGGTGGATGGCCTCGTGCTCTACGCGGTGATCTCGCTGGAGTCGGTGCTCACCACGGACGCGGTGCAGCGCAAGCGACCCGACGAGCCCACCGTGGATCACGATCAAGAGCTGATCGGCCTGGGGCTCGGGAACCTCATCACCACCCTGCTCGGTGGGATTCCCCTGACCACCGTCTACTCGCGTTCGACCCAGGCCGCAGAGACCGGCGCGCGCACCCGACGCGCCGCCGTCGTGCAAGTGATCGTCGTCGCTGCGGCGGCCTTCGTGCTGGGTCCACTCGTCGCCCACGTACCGGTCGCTGCCGTGGCGGGCGTCCTCTTGGCTGTGGCGATCCGGATGACCTCGCCGCGCTATTTCCTCGAGCTCTGGCGCAACGCGCGGGTCGAGGCGTTCGTCTTCCTCGTCACCGCCGTCGCCATCGTCGGGCTCGATCTGGTCGCGGGCTTTCAGCTCGGCGTGGTGCTCGCGCTGGTGGTCGCCTCGATGCGGTTGGCGCGGAGCAGCGCGCTGTTGATCAAGTCTGAGGGCGATGTGCCCCACACCGTCGCGCTCTCCGGTGCGGTGACGTTTCTGTCGGCGCCTCGTCTCGACAGGCTCAAAGCGCGGGTCGGTCGGCTCACGTTCGAGCCGGGCTTGGTGTTCGATCTGCGCCACGTGACCTCGATCGATGCGACGGGCGCCAATCACCTGCTGGAGCTGGCGCGCATCTTCACCAGCCGCGGCGGCAAGGTGGCGCTGCTCGCCGCGGGTCAGTCGATACGAGAGCAGCTGCTGGGCTTCGCGCGGGGCGCCGACGTGGAGAAGATGCTGGCCACCGGCGACGCGGACATCGACGCTATCCTCTCGCGCTCTCGCACCGATCACGCGCGTCGCCGCCTGCGCGATGGCGTGAAGCGCTTTCAGAGCGAGATGCGCGAGCACCTCTCGCCGGTCCTCAATCAGCTCGCGGCGGGACAGCAGCCTCACACGCTCTTTCTCACCTGCGCCGACTCGCGGGTGGCGACCGAGCTCATCACGGGGAGCCAGCCCGGGGAGCTCTTCGTGGTGCGCAACATCGGGGCGCTCTTGCCGCCCTTCGGGCACGACACGCTGAACGACGAGGGCGCGGCGCTGGAGTACGCGGTGCGGGTCCTCGGAGTGAAGAACATCGTCGTCTGCGGCCACAGCGAGTGCGGGGCTATCACCGCGCTCAAGACCGGCAAGATCCCCGAGGACCTCACCGCGCTTCGCTACTGGGCCAAAGGCGCAGCGGAGATCGCCGGCGAGCTCGAGTCGTTTCCTACCGTCGACGACGCCGCGCGCGCGGTCACGGTGCGGCAGGTCGAGCACTTCCGAAGCTATCCGGTGGTGCAGGAGCGCGTCGCGGCGGGCGAGCTGAACGTGAGCGCGTGGTTCTACGACGTCGAGACCGCCGAGGTCGCCGAGTACCAGCCCACCGAGGAGCGCTTCGTCCCCATCGACGAGCTCTAAGCACAAAGCCCCGAGCTTTCGCTCGAGGCTTCGTGGTCGAAGGATTCGTAAGCCGAGTTCTGTTGCTGCCTCCGTCGCCTCGGGCAGCCGATGATCATTCCTCTGGGACACGCGTCGCCGCGTGCCTCAAGCGACACACCCGGGAGCGTCGGACGGGCCGTCCGAAAATGCTCCCCTATTCGGTCTTGCTCCAAGTGGGGTTTGCCATGCACTCGACGTTGCCGCCGAGCCGGTGAGCTCTTACCTCACCATTTCACCCTTACCTCGTGGCCCACGAAGGGCGCCGAGGCGGTTTCTTTCTGTTGCACTTTCCTCGAGGTCACCCTCACCAGCCGTTAGCTGGCACCTTGCCCTGTGGAGCTCGGACTTTCCTCCAGAGGCCGACACCCTTGCGGGCGCGACCCCCAGCGATCACCAGAATCGCTTCGACGGCCGGAGGATGCGCGGTGCACGTGCAGGTGCAAGCCGCTGTCACCAGAGCATGTCTTGGTCTTCCACGATGATCGGCGTCTGCTCGAATCGATGTTCGGCGTCACCGACCCGGAGCACCCCGCCGCCGAGGCCGAGCGCCTGGAAGAAGCTCGACTTGATGACGCCGAGGTTCTGCTGATCGCGGTGCATCGCGGTGGGAGTGACCGAGAGCTCGAGCGCCCCGTCGGTCGTCGTCACGTTCCAGGGCATCAGCGGCTCGCCCACGGTGTGCTCGAAGCGCCCTTCCCCCACCGGGACCACTTTGCCGTCGAGCCAGACCGTGCACTCGGGCTCGCCGACGAAGCCCTGCACCAGGTTCAGCGCGAAGGGCAGCCCGCTCGTGGTCCGTCCCTGCGCGAACGCCCAGCGCCAGCGAGTCGCGCGAGCCAAGAGGCCCTCGGTCACGTCCCAGCCGAAGTGCGCTCCGTCGAGCTCGATGCGTCGCCCGCTCACCAATGCCGAGCCGAAGAAAGGCGCGAGCACCCGCTTCTCGGTGACGTTCACGATGCCGCCGGGCAGCGGCGCTATCGCGGTCATCGGAGAGGGCCCGCCGTCGAGATCTGCGAAGCCCTCGAGGGTGAGGCCTGGCAGCACCACGCTGGTCTCGATCCGCCGCGAGGCCACGGGCTCACGTAGCGAGAGACGCGCGCGTGGCAAGAACGGCGGGCTCCGGAAGACCGCACGCACCCGATCCACTCCGTCCCGTCGCACGCTCGCGAGCCCGGGGATCCCTACCTGCGCGGCGTCACAGAGCATCCCGTCCGTCGCCGACCACGCGTACCCGAAGGTGCTGGTCGCGTAGCCCAGATCGACGACTGCGAAAGCTATCACCAGCTGCTCGGTGCTCACCGTCGCCCAGATCCAGCGCTTGTGTCGGCTCAGGCGCTCGATGGGATCAGGCGCGAGTCCCCGCAGATCGACGGCGCGCAGCGAGCCACGGTAGCTGCCGACCCGAGCTCGTTGGGTGGTCCTGTCGACCGCGTCCCAAGGCACATCGGTGAGCGGCTCCCGCATCTCAGAACACCCGTCCGCAGTACACGTCGGTGAAGACCGTGACGTTGTTGGACTCGCGGCACTCGCCGGCCACGCGATCGTCGTCGGCGCGCACCCACACGTCGGGCCCGGGCGGGCTCATCGGAGCCTCGGGCCAAGGACACTCGACCGACTCGCACATGCCCGGGGTCAGGTTGCCCACGCTCGCACCCACGCAGATGCGGACGCCGCCTGCGTCGGGATCGCCGATGTAGAAGCCGACGCTGACGCCGGAGCCCACGGGCTCGGTGCCGCGGTTGCACACCCGGGCCGTCAAGCGCGCGCCGTCCTCGTCGCAGACCAGTGGGTTGCCCGAGGTGGTGAGGTCCGGGCTCGCGCCGGGGATCGCGTCGCCGACCACGTTCTGCCGAAAGTTGTTGAGGTCGGTATCGAGCCAGTTGTCCGCCATCGACGAGGTGTGCGGCACCACGCCGTCTTCGTCGATGTTGGTGACGAAGTACGCGTGCTGATTCCAGATGCGCCGCGAGTTCACCCAGTTGTCCGCGGCGTCGCGGTACACCCGGATCCCGAGCGTGCCGATGGGCCGTGACGCGCGGCAGGTGTTGCCGGTGCCGGGCGTGCCCGCGGGCGGCACCTCGCAGACGAACGCCGCGCGATCGCAGCCCGCGCCGACGCAGCAGTCGGTGTCCGCCGTGCAGCGGCAGAAGCCCGTGTCGCAGACGCCGGAGACGCAGTCGGCGCCGTCGGTGCACCGAAGTCCAGCGAAGAGAGGATCGGTGTTCCGCGGCCCGAGGCCCGGGCCTATCGCAGGGTTGCTGCAGTCGACGCCGCTCTCGGCGCTCCCGCAGTTGTAGTTGTCCCCGATCACGATCTCCGCGTTGAAGTCGCCGTCGAGATCCGCGATGACCGGATTCTCGTACCAAGTGCAGCTTGAGCGGGCCTGGCTGAAGAGCACCGCGCCGCTCGCTCCGTCGTAAACCCGCAGGAAGCACTCGTCGCCGTAGACCGCCTCTGCGCGACCGTCGCCCTCGAAGTCGAAGACGGAGCTGCCCGTCACGTTGCTCGATCCGTCCTGCGACGCGACCGACCAGAGGACCCCGTCGGTGCTCCCCGAAGGGCACACCCCGACGGCGGTGCCCACGCAATCGAGATCGAAGACCGAGTACGCGCGCGCCCCTGCCGCCGCGAGCTCGGCGCGGCCATCCCCGTCGAAGTCGCCGATGGTGGGCGGGCCACCCGTGCCGCCGCCGGGGAGCGTCACCGGGCCGAACACGATGGTGCCATCCAGGGTCTGAACCCGGGCCTGACCGTCCGCGACGACGGCGACCTCGGGGGTGCTCGAGGGCCACGCCATCGTGCCGGGGAAGTCACCGAAGTCAGCGATGGCGACGTGACCGTTGGTGGTGGCGCCGGTCGAGTACGCCTCGCGCACCCAGGTGCGACTGGTGTTGTCCCAGCCCCAGACGCCATCGCCTGCGACGAACTCCATCGCGCCGTCGAGATCGACGTCGGCGACCACCGGGAAGATACCTTGCGAGTAGTCGTGCAGACCGAGCGAGGTGCCGTCGATCAAGCGGCCCATCGCGTCGAGCACGATGCCGCCGCGCAGCACTTCAGGGACTCCGTCGTCATCCAGATCGACCAAGCTGGGGCCCGCCCAGCCGCCGCCGGCGATGAGGTAACGTGTCACCCCGTCGGCAGCGGTCGAGTACCAGAGGATGGCCCATGCGGACGTCGTGGCGTCGTAGGTGAACGCGACCAGACCGCCGCCGTCGCCCAGCGAAGCGACGATCTCCGGGCGACCGTCGCCGGTCAGATCGCCTATCGCCGGCGGCGCGCTGTGGGCCACCAGCTGAAGCTGTCCCAGCTCCGCCGACTGGGCACAGGTGGCGCCGTCGAGGATGCGGATCACGCCCGTGGGCATCGCCGAGTCTCCGTCGACTCCGTCGTCGAACACCGCGATGATGGACGGCCGCGCAGGATCATCGGGGCCCCTACCGATCGCGAAGTCGGCGACCATCGGGGTGCCCAGCACGTGCAGGAACGCGGGGAACGCGTCGCCCCCGGGCGCTTCACGGAACTCGCACTGCACCGTCGGTGAGAACGTGCCGGCCACCACTAGACGTCGACACGTCGGGTCGGTGGTGAGGCCCCCCGGCAACCCGTAGGGGATGCAGAAGCCCAGCGTGGTGTCGCAGTACGTGTCGCCTGGGCAGTTCTCCGAGTCGGTGCACGCACCGTAGTCGTCGATGCAGGTCTCGAGCGCGCAGCGATCGTCCGCTGCGCAACAGGCGCTACCACACGTCCGCTCGGTCGGGCACGCGGCGTCGAAGCCGCCGCCGTCGCCGCGCCCGCCATCGAGGCCACCATCGGGCGTGGGGATGCACTCGCGATCGATGCACATCTCGTCCGTCGCGCAGTCGTCCTGGCTGGTGCAGGGCTGCGGGCGGGTCCGCCCACCGCAGTCGCATCCAGCGAAGGCAAAGAGAGAGAGGAGGGAGAGCGACGTGAGCAAGCGACGCATGGGCGCCATGATAGCCGACCGCCCGCTGCGTTGGCGCGCGCGCGCGCGCGGACTAGGCTCGGGGCTGGCGCGGACCCATCTCGGGCCGCGACCGGAGGTCGCATGACGAATCCCACTCGGGCACGCATCACCGTGCCCACGCTCGCGCAAAAGAAGGCGCGCGGCGAGCGCATCAGCGTGCTCACTGCCTACGACGCCACGTTCGCTCGCATCTTCGACGACGCGGGCATCGACGTGCTCTTGGTCGGCGACTCGCTCGGCATGGTGGTGCAAGGGCTCGACTCGACCCTGCCCGTCACCCTGGAGGAGATGCTCTACCACACGCGCGCGGTGGCCCGCGGCGCGCCGCATGCGCTGATCGTCGGCGACATGCCGTTCATGACGTACCAGGCCAGCGAGGAGGACGCGCTCCGCAACGCGGGACGCTTCCTACAGAACGGCGCGCACGCGGTGAAGCTCGAGGGCGGCGTGCCGATGGCCAGCGCCATCGCGCGCTTGGTCGCGGTGGGGATCCCGGTGATGGCGCACGTGGGGCTCACGCCGCAGAGCGTGCACGCGATGGGCGGATTCAAAGTGCAAGGCAAGACGGCGGGCGACGCCGAGCGGGTGCTCGCCGACGCGCGTGCGGTTCAGGAGGCCGGTGCGTTCTCCGTCGTGCTCGAGGGAGTGCCGCAAGATCTCGGCGCGCGCATCACCGCGGCGCTCACCATCCCCACCATCGGGATCGGCGCGGGCAAGGACTGTGATGGTCAGGTGCTCGTCTCGTACGACATGCTCGGCCTGACCCCGAACCTGAGGCCGAAGTTCGTGAAGCGTTACGCCGAGCTCTTCGAGACCGCCCGTGCTGCGTCGGTCGCCTACGCGGACGAGATCCAGCGCGGGGTCTTCCCCGGTCCCGAGCACAGCTTCGGTGTCGCAAAAGCGAGTGACACCAAGCCCGTGACCGAGATTGAGAGCGGCTACGGCCCCAAGGACTAGCCGCTCAAACCACGAGCTTGTAGCCCATCCCATACACCGTGAGGATGTGGACCGGCTCGTCCGGGTTGGGCTCGAGCTTGCGGCGTACCTTCACGACGAAGTTGTCGATGGTGCGCGAGCTGCTCGCGCCCGTGGCCGCGCCCCAGACCTTCTCGAGCAGCTCCTCACGTGAGACCACCGCACCGGCGCGCTCGTGCAAGTACTTGAGGAGCGCGACCTCGTAGAACGAGAGCTTCACCAGCTTGCCCGCGCGGGTGAGGGTCTGGCCGATCGGATCGATCGACGCGGCGCCGATGCTGAACGGGGTCTCCGTGCTCGCGCCCTTCGATGCCCTTCGGAACATCGCGCGGATGCGGGCGACCAGCTCGCCTATCGAGAACGGCTTGGTGACGTAGTCGTCGGCGCCCGCGTCGAGCCCACGGATCTTGTCCGCCTCTTGGCTGCGCGCGGTGAGCATCAGGATGGGCACCACCGAGTCATCGCGCCGGATCTGCTCGCAGAGTCGGTAGCCGTTGGTGTCCGGCAGCATGATGTCGAGGATGATGCAGTCGATCCGGGTCACGCCCTTCTTGTGCGCGGCCGCGCGCAAGAGCGCGTCGTGACCGGTGCGGGCGTGGGTGACCGCGAAGCCCTCGAACTCGAGCGCGTCGAGCAGGCCCATCGCGAGCGCGGGGTCATCCTCGACGAGGAGGATGTGGCGCGCCGCATCGAGCTGAGGTTCCGAAGCCATCCGGTGGCAGGTCAGTGATGGTGGACCGGCTCGCCGCTGCGCGGGTCGAGACCGAGCGCGCCACGACGACGCATCTCTTCGGGGGTCGGGGTGTCTTCCGGGGCCCTACCCGCGGCTTCCCGCATCCGGGCGCGCAACGTCGAGGGATCGGGCGAGGCGCCGCGACCGACCTCGGGCTCGCCCGGCGGCAGGCGGGGCATGGTCGCGTGTGCGTTCGCCGCACCTCCGGCAACCCGCTGGATGAGCAGCCGGTTGATCACCACCGCGGTGAGCGGACGGTTCTCGGGCTCGCCGCTCTGCACTACCCGGGCGATGCGCGCGACGGTATCCTCGGGCATGCAGTGGCCGAAGATGGTCGCCGTGCCATCGAGGCTCGGTACCGGACCATCGGTGATGTAGAACTGCGCGGCGCCAGTGTCGGGATCGCCGTCACGGGTCGCCATGGACAAGAGGCCCGCGCGGTCGTGGCTCAGGCTGGGGTCGCGCTCCGGAGGCAGGGTGAAGCCGACCGTGCCCGAGCCATCCTCGAGGTAGTCGCCGCCTTGGATGATGTAGTCCGGCAGCACGCGGAAGAACGTGAGCCCGCGGTAATAAGGTGCGGTGACCCAGGTCCCGGCTTGTGCGTTCCACCAAGGGCGAAGACCTCGGGCCAGACCGATGAAGCTGGCCACGGCGCGCGGCGAGCGATCGGCGTAGAGGTCGCAGAGCAAGAAGCCCAGGTCGGTGCCGATCTCGGCGACGAGCGATCCGTCGATGGGCATCCCCACGACCGCCTCCTCGAGGGTGAAGTCGCCCGCCTCGGGATCGGGGGTGTTCGGGATCGTTATCAGGTGATCTCGATCGATGATGGGCCGCGAGTCCCGACCCGGGCGACGGCTGCCGAACACGATGCCGGTCCCATCCTCGGTGACCGGGATGTCCCGCGCCGGGCCCTCGGGATCGCTCTCGGCGGTGGGGGTCTCGGAGGTGGGCTCGGTGGCCGGGTGGTCCTCGCCGCAACCTGCCAGTTGGCCACCAGTGAAGGCGAGCAGCGCGCACAGAGCGAGTCGGTTTGGGGAGACGACGGAGTTCATCGGGGACCTCGAAGTAACACGGCACACCCAGGGCGGCACGCGGAGCACGGGCACGAGCGACCCCCCGAGCGTCGCGAGCCTTGGGCCTGGCCCAACCCCGATCCCCGCCTACCGCTTCCACGCGCCCTGAAGATGAGGACGGGACGAGAGGAGCGTCACTCGTCTGGGTCGTGGTCCTCGGAGGCGAGCGCGGTGGGCCGGCGGCCCGCTTGGCGCTTGTCCCGCCGGGGCGAGACGGCGGCCTTCACCTCGGGCTTGATGCCGCCCGAGTCGTTCGGAATGAACCGGATCTCGGTGCGGATCTCGAACGACAGCTTGGTGAGCGCCTTCTGCAGCTCGGTCGCGAGGTCCGCCGCCTCGAGGAACTCGCGCACCTCGCGGGCCACCACCCGAACCGTCGCGTTCTTGGTGTCGTCGATCTGAGAGAAGACGTAGCCCGCGATCTCTTTTGGGACGCTCGTCAGCTCTCGGTGGGCCTCGCGCACGCTCTCGCGCGCCGCGGACGCGGTACCCGGCGAGCTCGCGCTCGGCGGAGGGGGGGGGATGGTCCCCTCGCTGCGGTCCTTCGACTTGCCCGCGTTGCCCAGGCTGTTGAGCCCCGCCTCGATGCCCCGCTCGATGGCGCGCTTCAAGAGATCGGGGACCAGCTTCTCCAGCCGGCGCCGGCGGGTGTCCTGGGAGCGGCGCGGGACCTCGTCCTCCAGCTCGTCGGGCGCGAGGTCATGGTCGCTAGCGGGCTCGTGCTCGTCGGGCTCGTCGGGCTCGTCGGGCTCTTGGGCAGGGGGCTCCGGCTCGAGCTCCGAGTCGTCCGCGTCCTCGCCTTCGGGGGGTGCCGGTGGATGCTCGCTGTGTCGATGGTCGCCCACGGGTCGTGCGGCGACGTATACCACCTTCCCGGTCCCCCGATGTCGCGCGTCCTCGTCGTCAGCAAAGCCATCGCACCTCCGTTCGCGGATGGGACCCGCAACTTGGTCCGCGATCTCGCGGCCGCGCTCGAACCGGGCGAGCTCGAGCTGCTCACGCCGCGCGCGGCCCTACCGCCACCGCTCACCGAGATCCCCCATCGAGCCATCTACCGAGGCCGCGGGGACCACGCGCTGGGACGCGGTGACGCGGCGCGGCTGCTCGCGCACCTCATGCTCGCGCCGCTCCCGCCGATCCTGCACTGGTTCTTCACTCCGTCGCGCGCGAGCGCGCGGCTGCCGTCGCTCATCGCGCGCCTGCGAAGACGCCCCACGGTGTGGACCCTGCCCAGCGCGCCGCGCATGGCGCTGAGCGCCGCTCACCTGGTGGGGATCGATCGGGTGCTCGTGCTCTCGACGCACACCCGGGAACGGTTGATCCGCGGGGGCACCCCCGAAGACCGACTTCAGGTCATGCAACCGTGGCTCGCGCCTCTTCCCGCGCCGAGCGCAGCGGCCATCGAGGCGACCCGGATCGCGCTCGGACTGCGCCTTCGAACGACCGTCTTCTGTGGTGATTTGGGGCCTGGACGCGGTCACGATCTTTCGCTCGAAGCGTTCGCCAAGATCGCGACGGCGGACGATGTGCTGGTGATCGCGGCACGACCGAAGGGGGAGCACGCCCGGGCTTGCCGCGCCGCGCTCGTCGAGCGGACCCGCGCGCTGGGGATAGGTGCGCAGGTGCGGATGGCGGACACCGTGCCCGACATGCGCGCGCTCCTCGCTGCGGCCGACGTCGTGCTGCTTCCGGCGACCAACCTCGAGGCGAAGGTCGATGTGCCCCTGGTGTTACTCGAGGCGCTAGCGCTTGGGCGCGCGGTGTTGGTGGCTGAAGGCGCGCCGCCTGCCGATCTCGCGCGGCGTGGCGCGGCCATCGCAGCGCCCGCCGAGGCAGCGATGATCGCGAGCGCGCTCCGATCGCTGCTCGACTCGAAGGAAGCGCGCGCCGAGCTCGGTGCGAAGGGACGCGAGGTCGGCCTGCGCGATCATGCGGCGAGCGTGGCAGCCGAGGCCCACCGCGCGCTCTACCGATCCCTCTCGCGACGGGCGTGAGGTGTTGCCCGTCGCACCCGCACGGTCTATCAACCTCACCGCATGTCCGTGGGTAGCGAGACCGCGATCGATCGAATGCGCCAGCAGGCGGAGCGCGCGATCGCGTCCAGCAAGTCGCGCAACACGATCCTTCCGTTGCTCGAGCGCTTGGTGCGCGCGGCGCCTTCGGGTAGCGAGGCGAACCGCTTCGCGCACCGACAGCTCGCAGAATTCCTCGTCGAGCAGCACCCATGGCGCGCGTTGCTCCACCTCAAGCAGTTCCTCGCCGGCGCGGCGAGCGACGACGACAGCGCGTTCGCCCTCTTCGGCTTGGGGCACGCGCTGCTCGGCAACTATCGATCGGCGGTCGACGCCTACGGACGCGCGGTCGCGATCTCGCCCCGAAACCCCTGGTACCAGCACAACCTCGGGCATCTGCTGGACGTTGGGCTCGATCGCCCGGAACTCGCGCTCCCCCACCTCGAGATGGCGCACCGCACCGCGGGCCCCGACGACGGCGAGATCAGCGCGTCGCTGGCGCACTGCATGGCGCGGGTGGGCAACCTGGAAGCGGCGCTGGCGCACGCCGACGTGGCGGTCGCCACCTGCCCCCACAACGCCGAGCACGTACGGCTGCGCAGCTGGATCCTCGCGGGCGCCAAAGAACCGATCGCGGATCACGAGCTCACCACCGCCGAGCCCGCCTCGAGCCCGAGCGCAGTGCGCCCGAAGAAGAGACGACGGCGCAAAACGGTCGAGGCGCCCGTCGAGGTGCGCGACACCTCCGAGAGCCACACCGCCGAGAGCGACACCTCCGAGAGCCACACCTCCGAGAGCGACACCTCCGAGAGCGACACCGCCGAGAGCGACACCGCCGAGAGCGACACCCCCGAGAGCGACGTCCACA
>Ga0105047_10001707_pt1 | contig 39513 bp, 42 predicted proteins | sample MAT04_FD_78384 | JGI IMG/M metagenome (GOLD analysis project Ga0105047, IMG submission 78384) | Freshwater microbial communities from Lake Fryxell liftoff mats and glacier meltwater in Antarctica - MAT-04 (megahit assembly) | ecosystem: Environmental > Aquatic > Freshwater > Ice > Liftoff...
GCCAAGAAGGCACCGGCCAAGAAGGCACCGGCCAAGAAGGCACCGGCCAAGAAGGCGCCAGCCAAGAGCTAGTTGGTCGCGGCGGTCAGGCGAGTGCCGCTGCCCCCGGCGGTAGCGGGCGGGCCTCGATGATCAGGAACGATGCCCCTGCACGGGAGGCTTCGAGCCGACGGTGCCACGACGACGTCAGGGAGGCCGCGCGTTCGGGGTCGGTGACGTCGCGGGCTCGTTCGTCGATCGCGAGGAGTTCGAGCCCAGCCCGGCGATAACGCTGGGCTAGGGGCCCGCGAAGGTCGTCGGGTGTGATGACGGCAAGGTCGGCGATTTCGGCGGGCACCGGTGGGCGCCAGATATCGGTACCCACGGTGATGCCGATCCGGGCATCGGGTCGGCACAGCGAGCGGATCCCTCGGAGTACCGGTTCATCCCCGCGAACCACGCCGCGGAGCAGGCCCGCCCATGGAAGCTGGACCCACACCTCGTCGGCGATGGCATGGAGCAGGTCCGGGGAATGCTCCACCAGGCACACCACGAACACGGCGTTGGGCGCTCCGCCCTTCGCGGCTGTGCGCATCGCCCGCCGGGCACTCTCGGCCATGCGTTCGGCGTTCGCATCGAGTCCGATCACCAGCCAGTTGGGCTCGGCGCGGGCCATTCGAAGCACCGACCGTCCGTCACCCGTGCCGACGTCGACCACGACCCGATCGGCAGCGAGTACACGTTCGTGCCAGACGTTCGGGTCGATGGCGGCGGCAGTCCGTCCGCGCAAGGCCTCCATCACCGCAGCGTAGGGTGAATGGGTGAAAGCTCCTTCACCTTCGCCCTTGGTGGTCGTTCGGGCGCACGGTCACCCGGCGATCCGAGCGACACACGATGCCACGCTGGAGGTCACACGCTCGGCCGTGATCACCACACGGGCGACGTGCGTCATCGGGGTGGGGGCTGAGGTGCTGGCTGAACCAGCGCTGCCAGTGGCCGGACCGGTGACCATCGACGCATCGGTGGCAGGAGAGCGTTTCGTGGCGCATGCCTTCGCCTGCCCACAGCTGGGATCCGATGCCGGCTGGGTGATTCGACGATCCGGGAACCGGCTGCCGGGAACATTGGCCACCGACTGCACCCATGCCGCCAACGGCGTGCCCCGGACGATGGTCGCGCGGCTGGCCAACCCGGGGGCGGTGCTCGAGTTGGTTATCCGTCCGGGCCCAGTCGCCGGCGTGATCCCCGCCACCGTGGTGCTGGTATCGGTCGAGCCCGGGCGCCCTTTGTCGGCCGTTTCCTCGGGTTGGATTTCCCACGCGCAGTTGGTGTGCGGGGTCGATGACGACGGCCGGCGGGCGATACGTCAGGCCCTGCCACCCACGATGGCCCCTCCCTCGCTCGAAGTCGACAGATTGCCGGACCAGCTCCCGAATGGCTGGGTAGACGGCGGGCTCATGCTTGTACTTGTGGGTCGACCAACCTCACTCGCCACGGCTGCTCGTGATGTCGCCGGCAGCGTTTCCCCGGCGAACACGCTCCGGTGGGAGACCGACGGGCTCGGGCCGGCGGCCGCCGTCGGATCGTTGATCGCCGCAGACCAAGCGTTGCTGGTGCTCCCCGAAGCTCCGTCAGCGGAGGTGGCAAAGCGGCTGCTCGCGGCCTCGACGTCGTCGCACTCGGTGGTTGGTGCGCTCCCGTCTCGTCGTGCCGCCGCCGTCCTCGACACCGTGGGTCAAGCCGATCCTGACGCTATGGCGGCCGTGATGCTCCGGTGGCGCACGCCGGCCCACCGGCTCCTTCGCGGGCAGGCCGCGCAGCTCACCGCGGAGCTCGCGTCGAGCGCCGCCACCAGCCGCGACGAGGTGCTGGTGGCCCTTGCCGGCGGGACAGCCGAGGATCGTCGGGCCGACGGAGGGGTACCCCACGATGCGGTCGTCCTGCGCAGCCTGCACCACGATGGCGTGTCCCACCGTTCACTCGTGCAGGCCTGGAGTCGTCGACCGGGGGCGCGGCGCAACGAGGTCGACCGAGCTCTTCGCGAGATGGTGGACGGCGCACCCATGGGTGAGGAGCAATGATGGAGCCATGACGAGGATCGGGTTCGTTGTGCACGACCGTCGCCCGGAGGCGGGCACCCTGGCGGCCGACCTCGAACGGTTCCTCGTGGCTGCCGGTCACACCGTTCGGACGGCCGGCGCCGTCGGAGCGGGGGTCGACCACACGTTCGTCGATGGGCTTGATCTTGTGGTGAGCCTCGGTGGCGACGGCACGATGCTCCGATCGGTGGAGCTCGTCGCCGGGGCCGGGGTTCCGATTCTTGGCGTGAACTTGGGACAGTTGGGCTACCTCACGGAGGTGGAGCCAGATGCGGCGGCGGGCGCCCTGCAGCGCGTGCTCGATGGCGACTACACCGTCCACCATCGAATGCTGCTCGACGTGTCGGTCGTGCGTGCCGGGGCGAGCGAGCCCGACCCAGCGCTTCGTGTGCTGGCGCTGAACGAGGCCGTGCTGGAGCGGGCGGGGAGCGGTCATACCGTTCGGCTCGACGTCCGCATCGACGGTTCGGTGTTCACGCCCTACGAGGCCGACGCGCTCATCGTTGCCACGCCCACCGGTTCCACCGCATACGCGTTCTCTGCCCGTGGTCCCATCATCGCTCCCGATCACGACGCGTTGCTGCTCACGCCGGTGTCCCCCCACATGCTTTTCGATCGATCGCTCGTTTTGGGGCCGGCGTCGGTCGTTGAGCTCGAGGTCACGGGCGGGCGAAAGGCAACCCTTACCGTCGACGGCCGAATTCACGCGGGGCTCCTCGATGGTGATGTCGTGCGATGCACGGCGGCAACCGAACGGGCCCAACTCATCCGGCTCGGCCCCCGCGACTTCCACCGCATCCTGAAGCTCAAGTTCGGGCTGCGCGACAGGTGAGCAGGCGGCATCGTGCTCGTTGAGCTGATCGTTCGAGACCTGGGCGTGATCGAAGAACTGGCGTTGGTTCTCGGCCCGGGCATGACGGCCGTCACCGGCGAAACAGGCGCCGGCAAGACGCTCGTTGTTGAAGCCATCGATCTGCTCGTGGGCGGGCGGGCCGACTCCGGGATGGTTCGGACGGGTGCGATCGAGGCGAGCGTGGAGGGTCGTTTTGTCGCCGCCGTCGACGGTGAAGAGCAGGAGATCGTGCTGCGTCGTGTCATCCCGGCCGACGGCCGAAGCCGCGCGTACGCCAACGGGCATCTCGCGACGGTTGGCGGATTGGCCGACTGGGGCGTCGGGCTGGTCGACCTGCATGGCCAGCATGATCATCAGTCGTTGCTGGCCACCGCAGCACAACGGCACGCCCTCGATGTGTTCGGCTCCGTCGACCTCGTCCCGTTGCAGACGGCCAAGGACGTGCTTCGTTCGATCGACGAGCAGTTGGCCCAACTCGGCGGGGATGGGCGTGAGCGGGCGCGGGAGGCAGACCTCCTCCGGTTTCAGATCGACGAGCTAGCGTCGGCCGTCCTGGAGGATCCGGAGGAGCAACATCGGCTGAACGACGAAGAGCGACTTCTCGCCGATGCCCTCGCCCATCGAGATGCTGCCATCGCGGCCGTGGAGCACCTGCGGGGTGATTCGGGAGCCGTCGAAGGACTGTCCGCAGCATGGCGAGAGGTGGCCGACCGATCACCTTTCGCCCCTTTCGCCACCCGACTGGCCAGCGCCATGGCCGAGGTGGACGACCTCGTGGGCGAGCTGCGCTCTGCCGGCGAAGGGATCGACGAGGACCCCGAACGCCTCACGTGGGTGGTGCAACGCCGCCACCTCCTTCGCGAGCTGTGCCGGAAGTACGGCGACACCGTGGGAGAGGTGATGGCGTTCGAGGCGGCCGCCCGAACCCGGCTCGACGAGATCGAGGGTCGTGACGAGCGGGCCCGAGCGCTCGACGTCGAGCGCTCTGCGGCGGCGGTCGCCGTCGTCGATGCCGCTGCCTTCGTGGGCGCGGCGCGAGCAGATGCGGCCCCCTTGCTGGCCACGGCCGTTGAAACAAACCTCGCAACCTTGGCGATGCACAAGGCGCGGGTGGAGATTCAGGTGGGGCCACCGCCAGGCGACGATGTGACGTTTCTGCTCGCCGCCAACCCCGGATCTGTCGCCGCTCCGTTGGCAAAGGTGGCCTCCGGAGGCGAGTTGGCGCGAACGATGTTGGCGTTGCGGTTGGTGTTGTCGGAGGCACCGCCCACGCTGGTGTTCGATGAGGTCGATGCCGGTGTAGGCGGCGCGGCCGCAGTTGCCGTCGGCCGTTCGTTGGCACAGCTGGGCGACCGGCACCAGGTTCTCGTGGTCACGCACCTGCCGCAAGTGGCGGCGTTCGCCGATCATCAGGTGGTGGTACGCAAGGAGGCAAAAGGTCGGCGGACCGTGACCTCGATCGCCCCGGTCGAGGGCGAGGACCGTGCCGCTGAGTTGGCTCGAATGCTCACCGGCGACCCGTCGAGCGGCACATCGCTCGACAATGCCCGAGATCTCCTTCAGACCTCGGCCCGCCAGCGTCAGTCTGCAAGAATGCCGAGGTCCCCCCGGCCTCGCCGTCGGACACCCCATTAACTCGACGGGAGGTTCGCGCAATGGCACGGAAACGAAAGCAAGTCGCCGACGACGATGGTGACGTCGTCGACGTTCCCAACCAGTGGACGGCAATGTCGGAGGGCACCGGCGTTCGTCGGGTTGGGCCATCGGTCGAAAACCCGCTCGATCACCCGCCGAAACCGTCGTTCATCGGCCCGCTGTTGGTCACGTTCCTGTGCTGCTGGCCGTTCGGCTTGGTCAGTCTGATCTACGCCCTGCAGGTGCCCACGAAATGGCGGCGAGGGAATCGTGAGGCGGCGCGCCATGCGGCAGAGCGGTCCGAGTTTTGGATGTACGCCGCCGTAGGTGCGCAGGTGTTCGTGTACATCGGCGCGGCGATCTACTACTTCACCGTCTACCGCCATCGGCCCTACTACCAGTGAACCAAACGCTCCGACGACGTGAACACCGCGGACGAGCGGCCATCGTCGGCGTCGCCGACCTGGTGTCAACAACGGGCGAGTTGCCGGGCTCCACCCGCGCCTTGGAGATGGAAGCCATCCGGCTGGCCTTGGCCGATGCCGGGCTCACCCTTGCCGACGTCGACGGCATCTTTGCGAGTACCGGGGGAACGTTCATGCCCTCGCTCGAACTGGCGGAGTATCTCGGGGTACAGCCGGTTTGGACCGACTCCACGCAAACCGGAGGATCGAGTTTTGAGGTGCTCTGCGAACACGCGGTGGCGGCCATCACGCTCGGTCATTGCGAGGTGGCGGTCATCGTGTACGCGGCCACCCCGAAGTCCTCGTTCAAGCACGGCGGGGCGGGGTTCGGTGGCGGGGCGCAACGAGCGGCGGCCCTTGCCGGTCCCGTCTCGCCGATGGTCGAGTGGGAATTGCCGTACGGCATGCGGGCGCCGATGGGTGCCTACGCGCTCGCGGCGAGTCGGCACATGGCGATGTTCGGCACCCGTTCGGAAGAGCTTGCAGAGATTGCGGTGAGCACTCGGCGGTGGGCATCGATGAACCCCCGGGCACGGCTCCAGGAATTGATCACCATCGACGACGTATTGGCATCTCCGTTCGAGGCGTCGCCGTTGCACAAGCTCGACTGTTGTCTGGTCACGGATGGGGCGGGCGCGGTGGTACTCACCAGCGCCGAGCGGGCGGTCGGCGGTGCTCGCCCGGGGGTGTACGTGTTGGGCGCCGGCACGAGCCATACCCACGCCATGATCAGCGAAATGCCAGATCTCACCCAGACCGCGGGAGTGGTGAGCGGCAGCCGGGCTTTCGAGATGGCGGGCGTCCGGCCAGACGATGTCGATGTGCTTGAGACCTACGACTCGTTCACGATCACGGTGCTGCTGGCGTTGGAGGATCTTGGCTTTTGTGCCAAGGGCGAAGGCGGTGCGTTCGTGGCCGACGGTCGCCTCGGGCCAGGCGGATCGTTTCCGACGAACACGAATGGGGGAGGGTTGGCGTACACCCACCCCGGCATGTACGGGATGTTCCTGCTCGTGGAGGCCGTGCGTCAGTTGCGGGGCGAAGGCGGCCCGCGTCAGGTGCCGGGTGCCGAGATCGCCGTGGCCCACGGTTGTGGCGGCGTGCTGTCGTCCACCTCCACGTTGGTGCTGGGCACGGAGGCCACCCGGTGAGCGCCGACCACGGAGGCGGGGGTCCGACTACGGGTCAGGAGGTGCCCGTCCGCCGGCGCTTCGAACCACCGGAATCCGATGCTGGCGCTCCCTTTTGGGCCGGCTCGCGCGAGCGTGAACTCCGGATTCCCTGGTGTGAGGCCTGCGGTCGACCGCACTGGTTTCCCCGTGAAGGGTGCCCCCATTGTTTGTCGAACCGCATCGAGTGGCGACCTGCGTCTGGTGAGGCAACGGTGTACGCCTGCTCGGTGATGCCGAAACCGGCGATGCCAATGCTGGCCGATCGTGTGCCCTATGTCGTGGCGTTGGTCGAACTCGCCGAGGGTGTCCGGATGCTGACCAACATCGTTGGCGTCGACGATCCGTTCAAGGTCAGCATCGGCGATGCCGTCACGCTCCGGTGGGAGGAGCTCACCGACGGGCGGCATCTCCCGGTGTTCACGCCGGCCGCAACACCCATCCAACCACCCAGATAATTGTCGCGAGGCGGCCCGGGTGTCGGCTCCGGCCGCAATCGCCGTAGGATCACCCGGTGGAGATTTCGTGGACCGCTGGTCCTGTTCTGGCGCTGGCAGTGCTCCTGGGAGTGGCCGGAGTCGTGAAGTTGGGCCGCCCAGCATCGGCGATCACCGCCCTGACAGCGGCAAAATTGCCGGCACCGGAGATCGGTGTGAGGGCGCTTGGTTTGGTGGAGGTGGGCATCGCCATTGCGCTCGTCACCGTGGGTTCGGCATTCACGGCCTTGTTCCTCGCCATCGTGTATGCCGGATTCGCGCTGTTCATGTTGCGGCTGGTTCGGCTGGCCGATGCGACGGTGAGCTGCGGCTGTTTCGGTGAAGTCGACGCTCCCGCGAGCATGGTGCATGTCGTGGTGAATGCCATTGCCGCCTCGATTGCGCTGGCCGGAGTTGCTGTGCCGCCTGGTCCCGTAGTCGAAATTCTTTCGTCGGACGTCGTGGAAGGGGGGTGGTTCCTCCTGCTCGTCGTGTTGCTCGCGACGGTGGTCTATGCCGCCCTGGTCCTTTTGCCGGAGTTGCTCGATGCGATCGGGGTGGCGGTCGACGACAGTGGCCGAGCGGCGGATCGACGGCCATCGTGACGGCACTTTTCGTGCTGGCCTCGCTGATTCTCGCTGGCGTCGTTGTTCTGCTCGTGGGCTTGCTGCGGAGCCACGCCGCGATCCTCCGACGGCTGCACGAACTTGAACGCTCGGGTGATCGGGACCATCGTCGCCCGGAGCCGGTGGACTTCCGACCGATGCCGGGCATGCCAGAGCCCGTGGGACGCACATCCTTTCCCGCGGGGGCCGACATCGCCGGCGTCGACGTGGCCGGCGACGCAATGGTGATTGGAGTGGTGGGTGCGGCGCACGCCACGGTTCTGGCCTTTCTGTCGAGCGGGTGTTCCACGTGTCATCGATTCTGGGAGGCGTTCGCCGACCTCGATGCGCTCCACCTGCCGGACAACACGCGGCTGGTGGCGGTGGTGAAGGGGGTTGAGGCGGAGTCGCCCTCGGTTCTGCGTTCGTTGGTGCCGGCGGGGCTCACGGTCGTGATGTCGAGTGCGGCGTGGGACGACTATGCCGTTCCGGGGTCGCCGTATTTCACGCTCGTCGACGGTCGCACCGGAAACGTCCGGGGTGAGGGTACGGGCCTTGATTGGGGGCAGGTCGCGGGCTTGTTGGCGCAGGCCACCGGCGACCTGCGTTTCACCATGGGGGAGCGGGGTCGTCGTATACCGAAGCCGGCGAGCGATGCCGAGCGTGAGGAGGAGCTTGATCGCGCCCTCTTTGCGGTGGGAATCGAGCCGGGCGATCCCAGCCTGTACGAGCGCGATGCCGCCGCCGACTCGACGGCGGTTGAACCATCCCCGTGAAGCACCCGATGGAACCGCCCCGGGTTGGAGCACGGGGCGCGGCGCGTCGCCGCGGTACTGTCGGGCCTGTACGTCGGCTGCAGAGGAAGGATTGCACCACCCGTGGAGCTCGTGAGTCAAGGGATCACCATCGACCTTCCCTTCGGATGGGAGGGACGGATCACGAAAAGACTCGAATCGGCTGCGTTGCCGCGGGCCAGCGGTACCGAGCCGATCGGCGTGCTCGAACGCACCTACTCGATCACGCACCTCGGAAACTTCCCGCTTCCCAACGAGCGTGGCGACTTCGGCAGCGGCGCGGTGGACCTCATGGCCGCCGATCACCTCTTCGTGTCGTTCTTTGAGTTCGGGCCGGAGAGCGTCGGTCAGCCCTTGTTCCAGCGGGAGGGCATGCCGAAACGTTTGCGGGCATCGCAGTTCAACCCGAACGGTCTCCAGCACGCCATCGCCGGGCAGTCCGGGCATCAGGTGTTCTTCACCGAGCAGGGGCGAGCGTTCAGCCTCTATGTCGTGCTGGGCAACCACGGGAATGCCGCTGCGCTGGTGCCGCAAGCGAACGAGGTGCTCGCGGCCACACGGATCGGTGGTCGACCATGATCAGCTTCCGACGGTCGCTGACCGCCGATTCCGGGCACCCTGAGGTGTCCGAGGTGGTTCCCCCCAGCCATGGTTTCGTGGACCGCATCGCCCTCCGAATGGCTTGGCGAACGGAAGGCCGGGGCACCGCGAAGTCGATCGATGGGCCCGCCGAATCCGCGGGCTTGGGGCACAACCGACGCTCGTTCCTCGCTCGGGTCACGGTCGGAGCGTCGGCGCTCACGGTGGATCCGCTTCGTTTCCTCCTCGAGCCGGTTTCTGCGTGGGATGCCGTGTGCGGGAGCGAGAACACCTGCGGCGAGGGTTGGTCGGTGTTTTGTTGCACCATCAACAACGGGTCGAACACCTGCCCTTCCGGAAGTTTCGTTGCGGGTTGGTGGAAGTCCGACAACTCGTCGTTCTGCGGTGGCGGTCCCCGCTACATCATCGATTGCAACCAGTTGGCCAACGTGGCGTGCAGTTGCGGATGCCCGACCAACTCGTGCGACAACCGGCGTACCTGCTGTAACCAGTTCCGTTACGGCCAGTGCCACCAGGAGATCGTCCAGTACGGCCCGGTGCGATGCCGGATTGTGAGCTGTGTGCCACCTTGGGAGGTCGACGCCACCTGCACCACCGCAAGTGCCACCGACAATCGCACGTCTGATCACAACGCCCCCTGCAACGACTACTCACCGCCGAAACCGCCGGCGCCGCCTCCTCCCGGGGCCATGCCGAGCAGCGGCCCGGTGGCCGTGAACAACGACGGCCGGATCGAGGCGTTCGGCATCGGCGCCGTCGGGAACATGCTTCAGAACTGCTACCAGTACGAGATCGGCAGAGGGTGGTCGGTGTGGGGTCCGATCGGAGGGTCTTGGCCGGTGCCCACCTCGATCTCGGTCGGCAGAAACGTCTCGGGCTCTCTCCAGGTTTTCGTGCGCGGAGCCGACGGGCACATCCGTACCACGCTGCAAGGCCCTATCGGCACGGGGTGGTCGGCGTTTTCGTCGATCGGAAGCGGGCTTGTCTCTGCGCCGGCGGTGGCTCGCAACCTTGACGGGCGGCTCGAAGTGTTTGCCGTCGGAACCGACGGCAAGTTGAAACACAGCTGGCAGAACACGCCGGGTGGCTCATGGTTCGGGTTCGTCGACTTCGGGGGCTCATTCAGCAACGAGCCAGCGATCGGTACCACCATCGATGGCCGCATGTTCGCCGTGGCTGTGGGTACCGATGGCAAGCTCTACGGCGTGGCCCAGACCTCACCCAACGGTGTGTGGACGCCACTTGTGGTGATCGGTGGCAGTCATCAGGGTCGGCCGGCCATCGGGCGCAACCGGGATGGATCCTTGGTGATTGCCTGTCTCGACTCCACCGGAGCGCTCGTGATCTACCGGCAGTCCGGATTCGGTTGGATCGCGGCACAAACACTCGCCACCCCGATGGCGCAATCGGTGTGCATGGGAGCGAACGCCGATGGCCGCCTCGAAGCGTTCTCCGTCGACGCCGCCGGGGTCATGCACCACGCCTGGCAACCAAGTCCGAACGGCACCTTTGGTGGATGGAGCGCCTACCCTCTGCCAGCTGGCACCAGCTACGCCGGCCCACCTGCTGTGATCGCCAACCCCGACGGCCGGCTCGAAGTGTTCGCTCGCGGGGCCGACGGCCACCTCTGGCATGACTATCAGCGGAGTCCCAACTCCTCGTGGGCAGGGCCGAGCCATCTCAGCGGAAACCTCGCCAGCTGACCGCAACCCGGCAGCAGCCGGCGCCCAGAATCGTGAGCGACAGGTGCATGGGGACGCTCTGCTCGGTCGCCCGGGAGATACACTTGTTGCCACGGCACCACAACGGAACGAGGGCAGGCGATGAAGAAGATTGTGGCGGTGATGCTGGTCGTGGCGTTCGGCTGGGCCATCACCACGTGGGCGAGAAGTCGCCGGCGTCGCGCCCTCGATCGTCAGGATCCGGCCACGGTTCGCACGACCCGGCCCCAAACCGGTATGGCGGCCCCGCTCGAACCCCTCGACGGCGAGTCGCTCGATCCTGTGACCGACGCGACATCGGTCTGATCAGTCCCCTGTTGCGCAATCGTTGTGGGTTCGCAACCTTTTCGCGCGCGTCTCCTACACTCGAACCCGTGATGCCCGGTCGGCCCCGTGGGAAGGTTGTTGTACCCCCGGCTGAGCCGCGCAATGGGTCGCTGCGGCACATCGCCGGCATCTTGCCGATGCTGCTCGCCGCGTTGGCATTGTTCCTGGCCGTGTCGGCACCCTCCACCGAACATGATCAGGTGGAAGCCGCGGCCGAGACCGCCGACTGGTTCCCCATGCAGGGCTCGTGGACGCTGTGGTGCACCATGAGCAATCCCAGCACCTTCGGCAACTGCGCGGGGTACCACGGCTACTACGCCATGGATATCGGTGTTCCGGGGACCGGCAGCCTGCCCATTGGGACGCCGGTGTTTGCCGCCGGGCCCGGGGTCGTGGTGGAGCTCGAAGGAGGCTGCGCCCCGGCATCAGCCAACGGTTGCGGCGGTGGCGCGGGAAACCATGTTGGTATCAAACATCCCGACGGCCGGACCTCGCGCTACCTCCACCTGGCCACCGTTTCGGTGGGGCTGAATCAAGCGGTGGCGCGTGGGCAACGAATCGGCGGCTCAGGAAACTCAGGGTCCTCGTCGAGCGCCCATCTCCACTACGAAGAGCGGGTGGGAGACTGGCCATCCTGGACCACGGTCGATGTGGGTCCGATGAAGGCGTTGGTGAACGGTGCGGTGGTGCAGTATCCGGACTATGTCGGCAAGACCACGTTCTTCGGTGCGTCCGGTGTCCCTTACGGCACGACGATTCGCAACGACGGCTACCAGCGCAAAGCGGCGACGGGAGATTTTGATGGCGACAACGACGCCGATCGTGCGACGTACGATCAGGCGACGGGGGTTTGGCGGGCGGTAGGAAGCGCCGACACCACCTTTGGTGGCGCGGGTGCGATCCCAGTGCCGGCCGACTACGACGGTGATGGTGACGTGGAAGCGGCCATCTACCGCCCGGCCATCGGACAGTGGGCAGTCGCCGGCGATGCCGACGTCTCGCTCGGGGGTCCTGGCAAACTGCCCGTGCCCGCCGACTACCTTGGCGACGGCCGCGCCCGTCGCGCGACATTCGAACCGTCAACCGGGGTGTGGTCGGTCGACGGTCAGCCCGATGTTTCCTTTGGTGGTCCCGGACTGGTCCCCGTGCCCGGCGATTACGACGGCGATGGCGACGCCGACCGAGCGACCTACGATCCAGCCAACGGCACGTGGGCGGTTCAGGGGCTCAGCAACGTGGTGCTCGGCGGACGGGGTGAGCTACCAGTCCCGGCGGACTATGACGGTGACGGGCGCACCGAACGCGCCACCTACTCGCCCTCGACCGGCACGTGGCGAGTCGACGGCGCCGTTTCGGTCGTGGCCGGTGGACTCGGTGTGGTGCCGGTGCCGGCTGATTTCACGGGTGACGGGAAGGCCGATCGTGTCACCTACAACCCGTCGACGGGCGTGTGGAAGGTTCCGGGCCAAGCGGACGTCGTGGCTGGTGGCCCAAATCGGATTCCGGTCTCGGGTGCCGCTGCGGCCACGGTCTGGCGGCTCATTGCAGGTGATGCACGCTCCACCGATTCCGATGGCGACGGTCGGAGCGACGTCGGGGCCTATCGGTCTGGCACCGGCGAGTTCCGCGTGGTGGATCGCCCTCCGGTGAGTTTCGGCGCCGCCGGGGATATCGGTTTCCTTGCCGACATGGACGCCGACGGGCGTGCCGACCGGGTGGTGTTCCGACCTTCTGCCGGCGTGTTCTTCGTCGACCTCCCGGGGTGGTGGCCTCTGGCCCCAGTGACCGCCCAGCCTGGCGATGTGCCGGTCGTGGGTCCGCTGGTAGGCGACGGGTCCGATGAGGTGGGCGTCTTCCGTCCGAGCACCGGTCAATGGTTCCTCGTGGGGCAGACACGAGAGGCCGTCACCTCGCCGCAAGCCGGCGACCTCCCCGTGCTCCCGGATGTCGATCTCGACGGGGTGACGGATCGTGGGGTGTTTCGCCCCTCGACGGGTCAATGGTTTGTGGACGGGCAGGCGCCCGTGGTGTTTGGCCAGCCCGGGGACCTCCCGGTGGTTGCCGACCTCAACCTCGACGAACGCTCCGATCTCGCCGTATTTCGGCCCAGCACTGGGCAATGGTTGAGCAGCGCGCCCGGCTTCCCCACGGTGACCTTTGGTCAGGCCGGCGACATTCCACTCGCCGCCGACACCGTCGGGCTTGGTGCCGGCGTGCTTGCCGTGTACCGCCCATCCTCCGGTATGTGGCTCACCAGAAACGGAGCGTCGTACGCCGTCGGACTCGCGGGAGATGTCCCGTTGCCGAGATCATCTGGATCGGCACCGTTGCCCCTCGGTCCCCCCACGTCCCTCAACGCGACGGCGGGGAACGGCTCGGCGATCGTTGGTTTCACGCCGCCGCCTCCATCCGGCGGTGGGCCGGCGGTGGGCTACCTCGTGGAAGCCTCGCCGGGAGGTGCCGCCATGATCGCGGCGGCGGGGAGCAGTTCCGCCACGGTCAACGGCCTCACCGGTGGGGTGCCCTACGTGTTCACGGTCCGATCATTGAATGGTGGCGGCTACGGTCCGGCTTCGCCGATATCGGCACCCATCACGCCCACTGCACCCCCACTCGCCGGCTATCACCCACTTGCGCCCTTCCGGGCGCTCGACACTCGCGACGGCACTGGCGGGCTCCTGGGAACGTTCGTTTCGGGCCAAACCCGTTCTTTCGACGCGACGGGGATCGGCGGTGCGGGCGGCGTACCAGATTCGGGGGTTGCCGCGGTCGTGCTCAATGTCACGGCGACCAACGCCACGGCAGGGTCCCATCTCACCGTGTTCCCGGCCGGTCAACCCCAGCCGACGGCGTCGAACCTGAACTTCGTGGCGGGCCAGACGGTGCCGAACCTGGTGGTGGCCACAGTCGGGGCCAACGGGCAGGTGAGCATCTTCAACAACGCCGGTAGCACGCACGTGATCGCCGACGTGGTGGGCTGGTTCGATTCCGGTACGCCATCGACGGGGTCTCGGTTCAACCCGGTCGCCCCGTTCCGCAGCCTCGATACACGCGATGGCACGGGGGGCCTGGCCGGCACGTTTGCGAGCGGGCAAACCCGGTCCTTCACGGCCACGGGATCCGGTGGTATCCCAGCCTCCGGCGTCACCGCCGTGGTGCTCAATGTCACGGTCACCGCCCCCACGGAGTCGTCGCATCTCACGGTGTTCCCCGCCGGTCAACCGCGGGCGGCGGCGTCGAACCTGAACTTCGTGGCCGGTCAGACGGTGCCGAACCTGGTGGTGGCCACCGTTGGCGCCAACGGGCAGGTGAGCATCTTCAACAACGCCGGCACCACGCACGTGATCGCCGACGTGGTGGGTTGGTTCGGGGCCACTGGGACGGGGTTTGTGGGCCTGACTCCGCACCGGGTGATCGATACCCGAGACGGTGTGGGGCTCGTCGGATCTTTCGGCACCGCCCACACCCGCATGATCGACCTCGATGGTCGGGGCGGGCTGCCCGCTTCGGGAGCGAAAGCGGCGGTGCTGAACGTCACGGTGACCGGGGCGACGTCGGCGTCGTTTCTCACCATCTTCCCGGGTGGCCAGGAGAATCCGGGCACGTCAAACGTGAACTTCGTGGCGGGTCAGACCGTGCCCAACCTCGTGATCGTTCCGCTCGGTCCCGACGGCACGATCCAGTTCTTCAACGCGTCAGGTGCCGTCCACGTGATCGCTGATGTGGTGGGCTGGTTCGGCTGACGAGTGGATCTTGGCAGCGACGGTTTGCACCCGGCCGTGGGTGAGGCCACGGAACGGCCCTCGATGTAGCCACTGGGGCGGATCATGGTCGGGAACCGAGAGGGTGGGGAAACGTTGAAGCAAGGTGGTCAACATCGTTTCCGCTTCCAGTCGAGCCAGGTTGGCGCCGAGGCAATGGTGGGGGCCGGCGGCGAACGAGAGTGGGGCCGGTCCACCTCGGTGCAGGTCGAACCTGTTGGGGGCCTCATACGCCACCGGGCAGCGGTTGGCGGCGGCGAGCACCACGATCGTGGGCTCGCCCGCGCCGATACGTACGCCGCCGACGTCGACGGGTTCGGCCGGAACGCGAGCGACGTACAGCGTGGGGGTCTCGAAGCGGAGGAACTCACGCACGGTGGGGGCGGCCAGCGTGGGGTCGGCGCGGACGTCGGCAAGTTGTTCGGGCTGACGAAGGAGGGCGAACAACCCGTTGATGAAAAGGTCGCGGGTGGTGCGGTGCCCGGCGGAGTACAGCGTGACGACGAGCGAGAGCAATTCGGGCTCCGAGAGCCGGCCGTCCTCGTTCGACGCGGTCGCCAGCTCGGTGAGCAGATCGTGGCCCGGCAGTGCCCGTCGCTCGGCGAGGAGGTCGGCGGCATAGCTGGCGAACTGCTCTGCGGCGTCGATGGCCACGGCCCGTTGTTCGGTGGTCAGGGCGACGCCGAGCAGCGGCGTGACGGCCTCCGTCCAGGTGGTGAGCTCCTCGCGTCGATCGGCAGGAACGCCGAGCATCTCGGAGATCACGGTGGAGGGCAGCGGATGGGCGAAGCCGGCGAGGAGGTCGATCTCGCCATGGGAATTGGGGTGCAAGGTGTGCAGGACTCGGACGCACTCGTCGTGAATCCACCTGGCGAGCGTGGCCAACCGACGGGGTGTGAACGTGGCTTGCACCAGCGACCGGACCCGCGGATGGTCGGGGGGATCGAGAAAGTTGATGCGGTGGGACATCTCGTCGCGCGCGGCGCCGGGTGGGAGCGATGCGCGATACCGGTCGGCGATCGGGCCAGACATCATTCGCCGGTCGCGTACGACCTGATTGGCGGCGTCGTGTCCCACGACCATCCAGAACCCGGCTGGCGTCCGTACGACCGGGCCGTGGGATCGCAGCTGTTCGAAGACGGGGTAGGGATCGTCGGTGGTGGTGAGATCGGTGATCTCGATGTCGGTCGTCGGGACGGGCATGGGGCATATTGGCACAGAGTGCCACGACGGGGTACGGGCCTCGCACGGCGGCACTGCCTCATGCACCGCCAGCGGGCCTGCGGGTGAAACGATAGGGACGTGTTCGGAATCGTGAAACCCTGTCGCCATACCCTTCCACCAGACTTGCGGGACGAGTGGCGAGCCCATCTCTGCGGCCAGTGCCTTTCGTTGCGCAACCAGCATGGTCAGGCCGCCCGCCTCACCACCAACGTCGATGCCATCGTGCTCAGTGTGCTCGTGGAAGCGCAGCTTCCCGAACGTTCGTCACGCACCGTGGCGGGTGCCTGTCCGTTGCGGGGCATGCGTACGGCGAATGTGGTCGACGCCGATGCACCGAGCATGGTGCACGCCACCGCGGTGTCGTTGAGCATGGCGGCGGCCAAGGTGGGTGATCACGCCCTCGACCACGACGGGTGGGTCGGACGTTTTCCGCGAACCAGTCTCGGGGTGGCCCGACGTTGGGCCGCTGAGGGCGAAATGTCGGGCCGTCGGGTGCAGTTCGATACCGGGGTGCTCGCCGATGCGGTGGCGGATTCCAACCGACGAGAACAACAGTTGGGCGCGTCCTTCGAGCATTACGTGGCACCGACCGAAGAGGCGGCAGCAGCAGCGTTTCGTCATACCGCAGTAGTTTCGTCGTGCCCCGAGAACATCGAAGACTTGGCCGTGCTCGGCCGTAACTTCGGGCGGATCACCTATCTGCTCGATGCCGTCGACGATGAGCAAGAAGATCTCGAATCGGGATCGTTCAATGTGCTCGTGGCCACGATCGCCGATCCCGCGCAACGACACCAGGAGGCGGCGCGGCTCTTTGCCATCGCCTACGCCGACCTCGTGGCGGCATTCGACCGGCTCTCGCTCTCCCGACCTGCCCTTGCCCGAGCACTGCTTGTCGACGAGGTGGCACGAGCAGGACGGCGCCGCTTCGGCCACGCCGCGTCGTGCGCCGTGGGTCGGACCGAGAACCACCGCCACGATTCTGGTCAGTCTGTTCGGCCCCGCGGGCATCTTCGGCATCCCGTTCGACACGTTGCTTTCTCGGCCCGACAGTCGCTTCGCTCGATGGCGGTGGTTGCTCGGGTGGGGGTTCTCGTAGGGCTGCACCTGCCTGGGTTCCAGCCCGGGGTCGGCCCCGGCATGCCGATGGGCCCGACCCCCGAACAGCTTGAGGAGCAACGTCGCCGGAACGAGGGCTTCACGGATCAGGGGTTCGCCGAATCCACGGATGCCGGTGGCTGCGGTAGCGACTGCGACTGCTGTTGTTGCTGCGACGGTTGCTGCTGCGATGGTTGCGATTGTTGCGATTGCTGACGGTTCCGTGTTTGCGGATACGACACTCAAGTCGTTGGCGGTAAGGGCCGACACCCTGGCGTAGGCCAGATGGCCTATCCATCACGGTCTGCTGGAGGTCACGATGTCGATGCCGCACGAGGGTGTGGGTTGCGGATCCCAACGTGTGGTCCGCCGGGCCACCGTCTCGCTGGGACTGGCCGCCGCGATGCTCTCGCTGGGTTGTGTCGTGCCACCTCCGCCCGGCGGGCTCATCACGCCTGGTGACCCCGGCGTGAGTGACGTCCGAATCACCATCGTGTCGACCCAAGGTGTGCACGCGATCTCGCCGTGGATCTATGGCACGAATGGTGCCACCAACCTCAGCGCCAACAAGCAGACCGTGGTCCGTATGGGCGGCAATCGATGGACGGCGTACAACTGGGAGAACAACGCGTCGAATGCTGGCAGTGACTGGTGTTTCCAGAACGACGGCTTTCTGTCGGGGTCGAACACGCCAGGTGCCGCGGTCACCGCCCAGATCGATCAAGCCCAGAACGCCGGCGCACTCGCCATTGTGACGATTCCCATCATCGACTACGTGGCCGCCGACAAGAACGGGGGCTGCGACGTGCGGAACTCGGGGGCCAACTATCTCCAGACTCGTTTCAAGGCCAACAAACACACCAAACCATCGGCATTGTCGATAACCCCGAACGCCGCCGACGCTGATGTGTACGAGGACGAGTACGTGAACTGGTTGCGGCTCACCCAGCCCGAGGGTGGCATCGTGTTCTCCCTCGACAACGAGCCCGACCTTTGGTCGGCGACCCATGAGGCGGTGCACCCCTCGCCGGTCACCTACGCAGAACTCGTGAGCCGCAACACCAACTACGCCACCGCGATCAAGCGGGCGTGGCCCGAAGCCAAGGTGCTGGGCCCGGCGAACTACGGGTTCTTCGGCACGGAAACCCTTCAAGGAGCGCCCGACGCGGGGGCCAATGGAAACTTTCTCGACTACTACCTGACGCAGATGAAGAACGCCGACACGGCCGCTGGCAAACGCCTCGTCGACTTGCTCGATCTCCACTGGTATCCCGAAGCGACGGGCGGTGGAACGCGCATCACTGGTGCGAGTACGGCGGCGGCGGTGGTGGCGGCCCGCGTGCAGGCCCCTCGTTCCCTGTGGGACCACACCTACACCGAGAACAGTTGGATCACGACCGACTACGGCTATGGGCCCCTCAACATGATCAACCGCACGAAGGCGCGTATCACCTCGAAGTATCCAGGCACGGGTCTGGCGTTCACCGAATGGAACTACGGCGGCGGCGACCACATCAGCGGTGCCGTTGCGTCGGCCGATGTGCTCGGCATCTTCGGCCGTGAAGACGTATCGCTCGCAACCATGTGGCCTCTCAACGGAAACGACTCCTACACCTACGCCGCTTTTCGGGCCTTCCGGAACTACGACGGGGCCGGGGCCCGATTCGGCAACACCTCCATCGGGGCCCTGTCGAGCGACAATGCGGTGGCGTCGAGTTACGCCAGCATCGACAGCAGCGATCCCAACCGGGTGGTTGCCGTGCTCGTGAACAAGGCGACGACGGCGAAGAAGGCGGGTGTGACGGTGAGCCATACGATGGCGCTCACGGTGGCCGACGCCTACACGATCACGGCGGCGGGTGGGGCCAACGTGGCGGGAGCCGGCACCCACACGGCGGTCGCCGGGAACGCCTTCAACTACACGATGCCAGCGATGAGCGTGACGGTGCTGGTGTTCAAGCCCTGACAGCCCTGACACGACGACTGTCCTCTGTGCCGCCACTCCGGGCTGCCCCTTACGGCGCCCCGAGCCACGACGTGCGGGCAAGCAGTGCATCAAGCCGGCGGGCGAGGGCATCATCGGCGCCCACCATCGGGAGGCGGTGGGTGGGACGGGGGAGCAGGCCGATCTCGGCCATCAGGTATTTCAGTGGTATCGGATTCGTGTCCCAGAAAACCGCCTGATTGAGCTCGAACAGCTCATCATGTAGTGACTTCGCGTCAGCAAGGCGGCCTTCGTTCGCCGCCCGGCAGAGCGCGGCCACCTTGGCAGGAGCAAGGTTGCCGACAGCGTTGATCGCCCCGCAGGCGCCAACGGACATCATCGGGAGGGTGAGGTCCTCTTTGCCGACGAAGACGCGAAAATCGTCACCGATCGCGTGGCGCACCGCCGTGACGTAGCTGACGTCGTCGGCCGCGTGTTTCATCCCCACCAGCGTGGGGATACGTTCGGCGAGCGTGGCCATCGTGTCGACGGCAACACCAACACCGGCCCGGCCGGGGATGTGGTAGACGAGCAGTGGGACCTCGCCCGTCACTTCCGCGACGGCCTCGAAATACGCCACCAGGCCACGTTGTGGTGGCTTCACGTAGTAGGGAGTGACCACCAGGATCGCCGATGCGCCGGCGTTGGCGGCGTGGAGCGAGAGCGCACGGGTAGCTCGAAGGCTCTCGCTCCCGGTGGCCGCGATCACCGGGAGGCGCCCGTCGGCGGCGGCGAGGGCGCGGTCGAGAAGTGTCTGCCGCTCGCCAATGTCGAGCGTGCTGGGTTCGCCCGTGGTTCCGCAGACGGTGATTCCGTCGGAACCCCCGTCGACCTGTTGGGCCACAAGCGAGTCATAGGTGGCGAGGTCGATCTGGTCGTGGTGAAACGGCGTGACCAGCGGGGGAAACGATCCGCGCAGGGCTTCGGGCGCAAGCGGCATGGTCATGACGCGGGCTCGCGGTTGGTTTCGAACCCCGCCTCGATACCGAGTAGCACGGGTGAGGTGCGTAGATCCTCTTGCCAGAGCAGCGACTCCATGGCCAGGTGGAGCGGCTGGTCCTGGACGGTGAGCTCATAGACCGGATCGGTGGTGGGGTCGGAAGCGTGGTGATGGATCATCCACGCCGGCGCCGTGAGCATGAGATCGCCGGCCTCCCACTCGTAGGTGCGCCCACCGACGACGCTGCGGCCGTGACCCTGAAAGAAGTAGTTGATGGCGGCACTGGCATGGCGATGGGGTCGATCGACGATCCCGGGGGGGCGCATGGTGATGGTGGCGAAAAAACTCGGCGTGGTGCCGTTCGTGCCGCCAGTGCGAGGGTTGTAGAGGAGGTACAACCGTCGGCCGACGTAGGTCGCACCGAGCGCCATGAGCGCATCGAGCTCGTTGCGCACGCGGTCCCAGGGCCAGTGGAGCGACGGAGAAACCACGACGGGAGGGTGGATCAGCAGTTCGTAGGGCATCAGCCACGGTCCCTCGGCTCGGAGCTTGCCTTCGAGGGTGGCATCGACAGGCATGTTTCCAAACGGGCTTGATGTGGGGCCGGGCGGGACAGGGGGGGCCACGCCGGACGGGAGGGAAGTGGTGGCGTTGGCGATGGGCTCGGCGGCTCCGGTGGTGTGATTCGTGTCGCTGAGATACACGCCAAGGAGCTGGAGCAGCGGTCGATTGCTGTAGAGCAGGGCAACGTAGGGCGCGTTCCCGCTATTCGTCGTGCTGATCCATCGATGGCTGGGAACGTTGATGACGTCGTGTTGTGTGAGCACGTGAGTGGTGGAGCCAACTCGAGTCGTGGCCGCACCGGCAACGACGAAGTGCACCTCGGTGGCGTTGGACCGGCGGGGAAGCGACGTTTCCCCGGGCGCCAGGACCGAGAGCGTGACGCCGATCCCGGGCGCAAGACCAAGGGCATGGGAAGGCGCCGCGGGATGCACGAGCCAGGTGTCGCGCTCGCTGTGGTCGGGCAACCGAAGCAGGCGTTGGACTTCGCTGGCGATATCGGCCGCTCGGAAGATCAGTGGCTCGTAGGCGGCACCTGGATGGCACCCGTCGGGGTGTTCGGCGGGCCGATGAAATCGACCACGCTCGGTCATGGTTGGTGCTGCCGGTGGAGGCGGGGAGCATGGCGTTCCCGGGAGGGCAGGGCGGTGCCGAGGCCGGCGGCGTGGGCGAGGGCCAGCACCTCGGCACCGAGCACGAGGTCCGATACGCCGAGGCCCATGGCCTTGAACACGGTGAGGTCGGCGTTTGGCTCACGGCCAGGGTCCGAGGTGCTGCGTGCACCGGTGAGCACATCAGCGAGTGCCACCACATGGTCGACCGCCCCGAGCTCGCGAGAAGCGAGCCGGCGGGCGGTGTCGGGGTCGTCGGCGACAACCATCGAGGCGACGGCGACGAGGTCGGGCGCCATTTCGGCCCGTTCGGGGGTGATGGCGCCGATCGCGTTGACGTGGGCGCTGACCGTGACCATCGGTGCGTGGAGAATGGGCTCCGACGCGCGTGTGGCCAACGTGATGAGCGCCGCACCGTCGACTGCCTCGGCTACCGAATCAGCGAGCACGACGCGGACGTCGACTCCGGCCTGGGACAGGCGGTGGGGGAACTCCGCCCGGCGGGTTGGATCGGGGCTGAACACCCGCAGCTCACGTAGGGAGCACGCCACCACCATGGCGGCGGCTTGAGCGACGGATTGTTTGCCGGTGCCGATCAGTGCCCCGATACGTGTGTCGGTGGGTGCCAAGACCGAGCTCGCCACGCCGGTGGTGGCGGCCGTGCGCAACTGACCGAGGGCGAAGGCCTCGACAACGCCGAGAAGGGAACCGTCGGCCGACGACCACACCGTGAGAAGTGGTGACGCTCCACCGGCGGTGTGGGCCCAAGACTTGATGCCCACAACCCCGAGACCGCCCGGCGCGTGGGCCAACCATCCGCCGAGTGCATGCAAGGTGGCGTGGTCGGGTGTAGAGAGATGGGACTTGGGCAGGGTGGCGGCCCGCCGGTCGGACAGCGCCACGAGGCCGGTTCGAAGCGCATCGATCGCGGCGGGAAGATCCAGCACGGCAACCACGTCGGCTTCGGTGATCCAACGAGCGCCCGTCACGGGGTGGTTCCGTTGGCGTTTGTGAGTTGGTGGTCATCGAGGAAGGCGTTTCCGTCGAAGAAGATGGACGGAACAGGAGGGTCGATAGCGAGGGCCCGGACCACGGCGGCGTGGGCGAGGTACCGGGCGGTGATGAACAAGATGCCGACGGCCTTCTCGGGGCCGATCACTCGAATGACAGCCTCGAGCGCACCAGAGATTTCGGCTCGACCTTCGATCGTGGCCGTGGACGGATCGGCGATGGTGGCGAGCACCAGCCGTTGGATGGCGACGTGGTCGGGATCAAGAACGACGGCGGGCAGCGAGGCCGGTAGCTGATCGACGCCCGCGCCGCGGAGAACGGCGGCAACCCACGCGGCGGTTCGCCCACTGCGGACGCTGAGCCGTTCGTGCTGGTGTCGTTCGTAGAGGTTGTGCAAACGGGCCGACGCGGTGAGCGCGACAACTTCCACCATGACCGCATCAAGACCGGCCTTGGAAGACTCGGTGAAGTCGATGAAGTGGGCGAGGGCGTCCGGTTGGTTCGCGCCGCACTGGAAGAACTCGCCGAGGTAGCCCAAACGTTCGACCCGCGGCGCAAGGCGAACGGCGAGTCGATCGTCGAGATCATCGAAGGGGATGCGCGGAATCAAGGGAAGGGGCGGGGGTGTGGGCGACAGGCCGTCATCATGCCTGATCCTCGGGGAGCGTGTCGGTGCCCCTATCATCGGGAACCCGGTGGGGCCGTTTGGGTCGTTGCCGTTGCCCCCGCTGAACCCGTGTCGACCGACGATCCCACCGAGGCATACGAGCCCTTTCCGCCTGATGGTGGTGATGACCTCCTTCATCGTCTCGATTCGTTGCCTTCGATGAATGACGATCCGGTGGTCTGGGACGCTCGGCAGAGCAAGTTCGTGCCCGCAAGTGAGTACAACGCCGCACGACAAACGACGGTTGGTCCAGGCCCCGATCGCGTGGCGTCGGAGCCGATCGCTTCACCACGACACGTTGTTGTCGAACCAGGCGCTCCGTCGGTGGCGCGTTCGCCCCGTCCGGCATCCTCGGCGCCGACCGGACAGCGGCCGGGCAATCAGCGGCCGGGCAATCAGCGGCCCGGAGGTCCACGTCCGCAGGGTACCGCCGTTCCTCCGTCGGCCCGTCGCAAGGTGGTGCTCACGGGGGCTCGACGCCGACGGTGGCCATGGCCGTTGCGCTGGCTGCGCCGGGTGGCGATCGTTTGGCTCCTGTTGTTCCTGTTCGGAGGTGGGGGCCTTTTCCTGTTTGGTTGGGTGCAGTTCAACAAGATCCCGAAGGCCGCAGTGGCGCCCGCCCTCTCCGCCCCCAGCGCCCAGGGCACGAACTATCTGATCGTTGGTACCGACTCCCGGGACGGCATCGAAGCCGATGATCCCAATGCCAAAGCCTTTCTCGGCCCCGGGGAGCCGGCCGGTACGGCGCGGACCGACACCATCATGGTGCTGCGAGTCGAACCTGACCGGCGTCTGATGATGTCGATTCCCCGCGACCTCTGGGTGAAGAATCCCCGGTCGGGGGAGATGGGACGGATCAACAGCGTGTACCAGTCCGGCCCGGAGTATCTCGTGAGGGCGGTGCAGGCGCTCGGGATTCCCGTCCATCATTACGTCGAGATCAACTTCGTGAGCTTTGGTTCGTTGGTCGACGCCCTCGGGGGCATCGACATCGACTTCCCATATCCCGCTCGCGACACGAATTCCGGTCTGTACATCGACACCGCCGGAACGCACACCCTCAACGGCGTCGACGCGCTGGCATTCGTGCGATCCCGCTATTACGAAGAGCTCAAGGACGGAAAGTACACCTCGTCGGGCCTCGCCGATCTCGATCGGGTGAAGCGCCAACAGGCGTTTCTGAAGGCGCTTACCTCCAAGCTGGCGGCTCAGAAGAATCCGTCGGTGCTGACTCGGACGATGGGGAGCCTTGGCGGTGGGGTAAAGATCGATGAACGTCTCTCCTACATCGACGCGCTGGGCCTGGTGTGGAAGCTGCGATCCTTCAATCCCGAGAGCCGGTCGCTCACCGTGCTCCCGCGACGCACCAGTGGCGGTGCCGAAGTGCTCGACCTCATGCCTTCAAGTGCCGACGTCGTGGCGGAGTTCGCGCGTTAGTGCTGCAACGCGGAGGTATCGCCGGATCGCGGCCGGCGAGACGCGACCAACGTGCGGGTTGGACCACGAGAAGCTGGGCCGGGGGAGTGGCCGACATGGTCACCGAGGGGTGAGGGGGCGAACGAAAGACCGGAGGATCGACGGGTTGTCGCGTATGGGTTGCAAGGCGAGATGCGCAGCGCCAAGGGCGGCGGCGTCTGGACCCAGGGTGGCGGCGCGAACCGGGTATGCCGCCCAACCAGCGGCAAGGGATCGCTCGGCCAAGCGGTGTTCGATGATGGGGGCGAGGAATTCGGCGAGCGGCTGGAGATGCCCGCCGAGCACCACCACGTCGGGATCGAACAGGTCGGTGGCGATGCTGAGTGCCGTGCTGAGGTGTGCGGCCGAGGTCGCCAGCGCGGCGGATGCCGCCGGGTCGCCCTCGTTCGCTCGCCGAAGCAACTCGTCGGGCCAGTCGGCTCCCGGCCATCGATCGAGACGAGCGAGACGACGCAAGGCCGAGGCGCCGACGACAGTTTCCAGACAACCCCGACGTCCGCACCCACACGGAGCGCCCAAGGGGTCGACCACGATATGGCCGATCTCGCCCCCGAACCCGTGCGCTCCCGAGAACGGGATGCCGTGCAAAACCAACGCCGCGCCGACGCCATTGCCGGCGGACAGGTAGAGCACGGAATCTGGCAGGGGGACAAGGCCGAGGTGTCGCTCGGCATGGGCGCCAACGTCGGCTTCGTTCGCCACACGTGGGGGTTCGATCGTGGTGTCGCTCGGTCCCCCGACGCCGTCGATTGCGAGCAAGTGGGCCAACGGGATGTCGCGCCAGCCGAGGGTGGGGGCGAGCAGAACGTCGTTCCGTCGCTCGTGCACCAAGCCGGGGACGGCAACCACGACGCCGGCGACGGGTACCTTCCGTCGTCGCCACAGTCGCTGCTCGGCCTTGATCGCCTTCGCCAACTCCCGTGCGAGGTCACCCGGCCGTCGGGTTGTGGCGGCCGGAATGTCGGTGACCGCGACGGACGTGTTTCCGGCGTTGTCGGTGGTGCAGACCCGGAGCGTGGTGAGGTCGACTTCTACGCCGATGCCGACGGCCCCCCGGGCGCGGCGAGCGACAGGTGTGGCCGGCCGGCCCGCGGTGGCGGAGCCGGTGGGTTCGAGTTCCTCGACAAGCCCCAGCGCGCAGAGCTCACCAACGATCGCCGAAGCCGTGGCTCGGGTGACGCCAAGCACCTGGGCGAGCTCGGCCCGGGATCGATGTTGGCCGGTGGGGATGCCGGCAAGTCCCGCCGCCAGGTTCGCCTGACGGATTCCTCGGGAGGAGCGGACCCGAGTGGTCATCGGTGCCCGAAACCGTGGATCACGATCACCGAACACCCAGCAACAGCTCGGTGACCAACTGATCAAGGCGTTCGTGTCCGTATCCCTGTTCGCCCAGGGCGACGGGGTCGTGGTGGCCGGTGCGCAACGCCGCGATGGCGGCGGACCCATGACCATCGGGGGAGGTGGGTTCGAGCAGTTGGGGCACTCGGGCCACGTTGAGGGCGTCGGTGATCTCGGGGTCGTTCGCGAACCGGGCGGCCTTCTCCTTCAGGATGAGGTACGTGCGCATGCTGCCCTCGGCGAAGGCGCGTACACCGTCGGCGTCTTCCGTGCGGTACGCGTGGGAATCAAAGTGCCGCATTCCGGGCCATTGCGCCTCCTCGAGAAGGCGGACCAGATAGAAGGCATCGCGGATCCCCTCGCTTCCGAAGCGGAAGTCTTGATCGAACTTCCCAATACGTTGTGCGTTGAGGTCGATGTGGAAGAGCTTGTCGTGCCAAAGGCATTGCGCCACAGCCTGAGCGAACGGGAGGCCGGACATCGTCTCGTGCGCGAACTCGGGATTGAGACCGACCATTTCCGGCCACTCCAAGGCATTGATGAACGCCAGGGCGTGGCCAACAGTGGGAAGCAGCACATCGCCACGTGGCTCATTGGGCTTGGGCTCAAGGGCAAAACACAGGTCGTAACCTTGGTCGCGCACGTAGGCGCAACAGAGATTGACGGCCTCGGCGTAGCGGTCCAACGCCGGTCCGATGGGTTTGGCCGCCTCGGCCTCGACGCCTTCACGGCCGCCCCACATCACGAAAACCGTGGCGCCAAGCTCCACTCCGAGATCGATCGCATCGAGCGTTTTGCTCACGGCGAACCGACGTACTTCTGGGTCGTTGGCGGTGAACGCGCCTTCTTTGAACACCGGCTGACTGAACAGGTTGGTGGTGGCCATCGGAACCCGCAGGCCGGTGGCGTCGAGGGCCTTCCGGAATCGTTTCACGATGGCGAGGCGTTCGGCTTCCGACGATCCGAAGGGGACGAGGTCGTCGTCGTGGAAGTTCACGCCATAGGCGCCGATGTCGGCGAGGAGGTGGACGGTGTCAACAGGATCGACGGGCCGGCGTGTCTCGTGCCCGAACGGATCCCGACCGGGGTTGCCGACGGTCCAGAGGCCGAAGGTGAAGTGATCCTCGGGAGATGGCAAATACGACTCGGGCATTGGTGGCGTCCTCGGTTGATCGGTTGGTGCCTTCTATTTGTTTAGAGGCTATATTAATTGACGCGCGAACGCACGCCGTCCTTCGCTCCGTCCTTCGCGCCGTCTCCCTCAGATCTGTGGCAGCAGATGCCCGGTGTCGTCGTGCACCGTTCTCGCCGAACTGGTGTCGCCATGCACCCCACTGCGGTGCGTGACGACGCCAGTTCCGGAGCGACGGTGCGTGACGACGCCAGTTCCGGAGCGACGGTGTGTGGTGTCACCAGCCCGACAGCCGGATTCAGTCGGTGGGTGGGATCGAGCGGCCGGCACGCGCAGCGCGCCACTCGATGGTCGACGGCATCAGGCCAACCGCCACGTACACCCGGGTGAGTTCTTCCACCAAGGTGTCGATCGGCGGGGGATCTTCAGCCCGAAGCCAGGACACCATCGCTTCATTCGTCCCTCCGACCAGCACGGTGGTGATGAAGTTTGTGTGTTCGGCAATGCGAATGTGGCCGGATTCGGCGAGCCGTACCGCCTGTGCGTAGATCATGTCGGCGAAGAAGGCGAAATTGTCGGCGGCGTGCCGACGCACCTGCTCACTCACGCCCTGCAGTTCAACACAACAGATGCGGGCCCGACGTGGATCATCGAGAAGGGCATGTACGTAGGCGCCGAGCGAGGTTTCTGTGACGCCGATGTGGTCGTCCGGGGCGCTGGCGAGAGCCGCGTCGATGGTGGTCACCACGTCGGCCATGATCTCGTCGTATAGAGCGACGAAAAGATCCTCCCGCGTGGGAAAGTCCTCGTAGAAGTGGCGGGCGGTCACGCCCGCAGCGGCGCAGATGCGGTTGATGCCAACCGGCGTGAATCCCGCAGTGCCGAACAATTCGAGGCCAGCCTCAAGCAAGCGTCGACGACGGTCGGCCTGGCGTTCTTCGGGTGTTCGTCCCCCGTAACGTCGCGGGACCTTCCCCGGCGGGCTGGCGGTGTCGTCGGACTCTGCGGTGGTGCCAGACAACGGATGCTCCGAGGTGGGGATTGGCCACGATAGGTGATCTCGCGGTGAACGCCCTTGAACGCCCTTGAACGCCCGGCCCGGCCCGGAACGAGAAGGGCGAGGCAATGGTCAGATGTTCGCCATCTTGAACAACTGGATCTCGCCGAGGGGGCCGTAGTACTCGTCGGCGAGATCGGTCTTGAAGTGGTACGCCCAGATGCCGAGGTCGGGGTGGGCCGGGTTACCGCTCGTATCAACCAAAGTGAACGGCTCGACGACGAACGTTCCCCGCTGCACGGTGATCCACTCACCTCGGATCACGACTCGCGAGATCTCGTTGTATTTGACCGGCACGGCACATCCCTTTCGACGGTGTGAAAGGTCATCGTACAGTTGCCCGATGGGCCTTCTCGTTGACGCCGCGATCTGGCCTCTGGGAGGGCGCATGTTCTGCCACCTGGTGAGCGACGAAAGTCTGGAGGAGTTGCACCTGTTCGCGTCACGCATTGGGTTGCCTCGTCGAGCGTTCCATGGTGATCACTACGACCTACCGGCCGAGTGGCGTGCTCGTGCTATCGAGGCGGGCGCGGAGCCAGTGGATCCGCGGGTGTTGGTCCGGCGGCTTCGGGACGCGGGCCTTCGTCGTCCGATTCGCCGAGGTGACACTGCGTCCTGATCGCCGGCAGCGCAGCCCTTGTTGCGACTCGACCCGCCTCCAGGGCATCGTCGATTCGGTCGAACTCGAAGAGCCCGATCATGTCAATCTCGGGCGTGATGAGCACGTCGGCGAGGCGTCGATTTCGTTCCGCTCGTTGCCAGCCACCGAGCACCATCGCTCGAGCGATGGTGGTGACGATCCCCGGCGTGGAGGTTGCTCGCCCGGGATCGTTGGCACCAAGGTCGCGCATGACGTCGACGCCGATGACGGGGCCTTCGTCGGTGTTGGCCATCACATCCACGGGGAAGTTGTTGAGCAAACCACCGTCAACCAACAGTCGTGAACCGGACCGCAGCGCGGGAACGAACCCGGGGATCGCCATGCTGGCGGCGACGGCGTCACGGATAAGCCCCTCCCGGTGTACCACCAGTTCGCCCGATGCGAGGTCGGAGGAGACGGTGAACAGGGGGATCGATTGCTCCTCGATGCGGGCGTCGCCGAACCAGCGGTCGAGCATCGCCATCGCTCGTTTCCCCTTGATGAGCGATTCACGGGGCACGGTGACATCGCCGAACGGGTGGTGCTCCACCATTTCGGTCCGCACTTGCGCGATGGCGTTCGCAGGCGTGGTGCCGATCGCGAGCAGGGCCGCAACCAACGCGCCAGCGCTGCAACCGCCGAGTCGGTCCAGCGGAATCTCGGCGTCGACAAGCGCTTCGGCGACGCCCAAGTGGGCGAGTCCGCGAGCGCCCCCGCCCGAGAAGACCACACCGATGGCCTGGCCGGTGACTCGGCGGGAAAGCCGGGTGATCGTGGTTGCCGACGCCACCCCTTCACCAACATGGTGGTGCGCCCGAGGGCGCAACGCCGACATGCCGGCCGATGTTCGGACCGACGGCATCGACGACCCAACGAACGCGAGATCGGCATGGCCATGCAACAGCGGAGTGGCCCAAGCCGGTGGAGCGCCGCCGCGTAGGAGCGCCACCGTTCGGTCGGCCGACCGGGTGCAGAATGATGCCCAGCGCAATGCCGAGTCGGGTGAGGGACAGGCCAGCACCACCGACGTGTGGGTGGCTTCCGCTTGCGCAAGCCGGGCCGCCCACCGGGCGTCGGCGCCGTCAGCGTTGCCGCCATCCGCACCGGCCTCCGCACGGGCGGAGACACGATCGGCTGCGCTCGCTGGGGTCGGGTCACGGTCCGGTTCGGGTTCGGAATCGGCGAGTATGGCGACGCTGCCGATTCGTCGGGCCTGCTTGACGATGCCATCGAGAACAGCCGCAAAGGGAAGGCCCGGGCCGAGGGCCAACACCGCGATGGTGTCGAGTGACGCGGGGGGCGACGGCAGACCGCGGGTTCGTTGAACCTGGGCGGCGAGGGCGCGGGCGAGGGCGATGCCGAGCTCCGGTTGGTCGGCGAGCACGGCATCGAAGGCGGCTCGGGAGATCCGAATGAGCTGCGCGTCCCTCGCCGCGGTGATGGTTGCCGATCGGGGTGATCCGGTGAGCAGGGACAGTTCGCCCACCCACGCGCCGGATCCCAGAACACCGACAACGCGGTGCGCGTTGTCGTCCTCGTCGACCACATGGAGGCGACCGGACACCACGAGAAACAGCGCGTCAGCCGTGTCGCCCTGGTGAAAGAGATCTTCGCCGGCGGCCACGGATAGGTGTTCGCTGCTCTGGGCGAGCATGTGGCGTGCACTCGTGGAGAGCTGGCCCAACAGCGGAACCTTGGAGAGGAGGTCGGTGACGGCGGCCTGCCGGTGGAGCGCCGAATCAGTCATCGAGTGATCGCCGCTCGGCTCGGAGATTCTCTCGCGCCGGGGTTTCGAGTCGGCGTCGATTTGCGGGACGCAGGTAGAGCACCGGACGCTCGAGGAAGTAGTCGAGTACCGCTGCCCGTCCGGCGCGCCATTGATCATCGGGCACGTGGCCGTACTCGGCGCGAACGTCGGCGACGTATCGTGCATATCGAGCGGAGGTTGATCCCAGAACGGCGAGGTCGGCGTCGAGGAACCGCTCGGCGTCGATGTCGTGTTCTTCGCACCGGTGGTCGGCCGTGGCTCGCACCAACTGTGCCACTCGCTCGACGATGGACGTTGCGACGCCGGCATCTGTGAGCTCCTCAACTGCGAGGGCGGCGGACGCGCTCTCGTTGGTAGAGGCTCGGGCGTCGTAGATGGCGTCGTGGTACCCGGTCGCAAGCACCAAGACCGGCGGCAACCCCGCATCGGGTTGGTGTGAGCCGAGTTGATCCAGCATCTCGCTGAGGTGTTCGGCGGTGTGGTATCGGCGGTGCGATTCGTCGTACCGCTCCAGCAGTCGGCGGGCGAGCACCGGGGGCGGGTGAGCCGATTGTTCTCCGTCGCCGCACACCTCGCGGATGGCGGCAGCGAACACGGCAAGCAACCTCTCGAGGTCAGGTGGTTCCGGCGAGTGGCGGGTCACGCCGTCACCGTACTGTTCGGCTGCAGGGTACGGCCGGGGACCGTACGGCGGGCCGGAGTCGCAATAGGCTTCGGGCATGACCCGGCGAGTGGAGGGATGGATCACACCGCTGTGGCTCTCGCATCACTATCCCGAGGACTACGACCGGTGCATTCGTTGCGGTCGACTTCACCTGTGTCGACGATGCGTGGTGCTCTATCCCATTTCGCTCGTGGTGCTTGCCCTCGGCATCGTTGCCATCCCGGCACTATCGGGGGTGACCTGGGGGCCCCTGACCGCGTGGGCGATGGTGTTGTTGCCGTTGCCCACGGTGGTGGAATGGACACTTGAGCACCGGGCCAAGATCCGGTACGCGCCGACCCGTCAGATTGCGCTCTCGGCCTTGCTCGGCGTCGGTCTCGGCGCCGGCTTTCTCCGGTATTTCGAGAACCGGTGGGACCCGCTCTTTTGGGTGGTGGCCCTGTTCTACTCGGGATGGTGTGGGGTGTTCGGCCTGTTCCTCGATGTTCGGTTCCGGAGCTCGGAAGACGTCCCCGGTGACGATTGGGATCCGACACGGGCGCCCGATTGAGCGGGAAGATGCACCGCTTAGGTCTTAAGGTAAACGAGATGGCCAATCCGCTGCTGTACGTGCACCCGACCTGCAGCAAGGCTCGTGCCGCCCAAGACCTGCTCGATGCGGCCGGCTTCACCTACGACGCGGTGAACTACCTCGAACGACCGCTCAGCGCCGTTGAGCTGCATCGGGTGGTGGCCGCGCTCGGTGGTGAGCCAGCGGCGCTGGTTCGGCGCGATGGCTGTTTCGCCGAGTTGGGTTTGCACCCAGCCCAGCTCATCGACGCCGACGCGGTGGTGGCCGTCCTGCTCGACCACCCGGAGTTGATGGAACGTCCGGTGTTCATGGTCGGTGAGATGGCGGTGATCGGACGACCCCCCGAACGGGTGCTCGAACTCACATGACCTCGTTTCTCCGTGTGTGGTCGGTCTGATGGCGTTCGTCATGCCGCAGACCACATCGGCCCGGCATTCGCCGCTCCGATTGGCCGCGGTGCTCTCCGGGGGGGCGGCTACGACCGTGATGCTCGGGGTGTACGCAAAGGTGCATCCGGCAGGAGGGCAAGCCACGTTCAAGGTGCTCTTCGACTCGATGTTGGCCTTCAAGAGTTGGTTTACCACGGCGGCGATGGTGTTCGCGATTGCCCAGTTGCTCACGGGTTTGCGGGTTCGCGACCGGTTGCCGTGGCCCCGTACGGCACCGATCTGGCTTACCGATGTCCACCGTCTGCTGGGCACGCTCACTCTCCTGGTCTCGTTGCCGGTGGCGTATCACTGCCTCTGGTCGCTGGGATTCACCTTCTCGGGATTCGGGGGAAGAGTTTTCTGGCACTCCGTTGCGGGGTGCGCGTTCTACGGGATGTTCGTGTCGAAGATGCTGGCGGTACGGATCGACCGACTGCCACGGTGGCTGGTTCCGGTGCTCGGGGGTATGGCGTTCAGCCTGCTCGTCGTCGTGTGGGTGAGCAGCGCCGCCTACTACCTCACCGGTCAGATCGGTTAGCGGAGATCGCGATGCTTCGTCGTCTCGTTCAAGCCGTGCAACTCCTTACGCTCGGCGTGGTCGGGGCATGCCTCGTGCTTCTCGTGATCGCCCAACCGGAGCCCGCCGCGCCCCCGGTCGCCATGCCGCCGGGAGTCACCATCGACCCCGTCGTGTTCGGTGCCACGGTGTACGAAGCACAGTGCGAATCGTGCCACGGCAAGTGGGGAGAAGGTGTGTACGCCCCGGTGACGATCGATGGGGCGGCATCGTTGCGGGCCTTTCCCGACCCCTCTGGTCAGGTCGAGGTTGTGCGATCTGGGCGCGGCCAGATGCCAGCATTCGGAGGGCGGCTCACCGATGAACAGATCGCGGCGGTGGTGGCCTACCTCCGCCAGCTCTCGTGAACGGTCACGGCCCACACATCCCGACTCCTCGCACACGCACGACGTTCGGTAGAGTCAGACTCCCCCGGTCACGATCCTGTGGCCATCGTCTACTCGGAGTTCTGTTGCGCTGCGTTCGTCACGTTGTGATCATTGGGGTGGCAGGAATCATGGGCATCGTGGCCGGCTCGTGCGCCAAACCGTCGACCGTGGGAGCAACGGACACTTCGGCGGTGGCGGTCACCGTGTCGTCGCTTCCCGGTGGCGCCACTTTGGGCACCTTGCCGGTTGTGCCCCCCGCGACGGCCCGTCCCGCCGTCCCGCCCGTGAGCCTTCCACCGAGATCGCCGAGCTGCGAAGCGATGTCCCGGTTCGTGCAAGACCTCTTCATCGTGGAGAAGGCGAAGGCCGAATCGCCGGCGAAGAAGGACGAGATCCTGCGCGCCGTCGACGTGCACGCCGGCGAACTGAAGCTCAATGTGCCGGCGCTGACTGCTGGTGTGGACCAACGGGTGGCCCACGCCAAGAGCTTTCTCACCGGGACGGTCAGCGAGGAGCAGAAACAGGCCGAGGAGGCGCAAGGCAAAGCCTTCCAGGAGTGGTTCAAGCAGAACGGCTGCGAGTAGGCCCCGGGCTACTGGAGCGGGAAATCCGGGCCTGAGCGGCCGTGGGGCTAGGCCGTGCCGAGCAACAGCACTCGATCGGGGTGCCGTGATGCTTCGGCAAGCACGGCGAAGGTGTCTTCCACCATCGGCACCAGGTGGGTGCGGCCGCGGAACCACTCGCGGTCCATCGAACGGAAGGCCTCGATCCATCCTGCGATGTCTTCCTGCGACAGCCAACCCTTGTTGCCGACACGCATCACAATCGTGAGGGCCATCGCCGTATCCTCGATCGCATACCGCTGCGAGAGCTCCGAGAGTTCGCGTCCCCAGGTGAGTCGGCGGGCGTCGGACGGTGACCAGCCGAGATCAGGGAGGTCGTCCTTCAAGGCAGTGGGATCGTGCCATCCGCGCGCCTCGAGCAGATGATCGGCCATCACGATGCGGTACCACTCGGCCAGATGACGTTCTTCGAAACCGGCCTCCCACTCTTCGGGTGTGTGGGTACGCAACGTACCGATGTAGTTCGTCTTGCGAGGGTCGGGACTGTTCCAGAGATCGATCACACGATCCCGGAATCGCGCCAGGCCATCGTCGTCGATCAGACCGCCAAAGAGGTGGTCGAACTCGGCATGAAAGGACACGGGATCGAGGAGCCAGGCAACGCCCGTACCGACCATGGATGCCCTTCCAGAGGTTCCCGCCGCCGGCGGTGCGATCAACTGCATGCTCACGGCTGCAGATTCTCGCAACTTTGAAGGGACGGGTGGGGGATCCCCTGCCCGCCCCTCCGACATCGCCCCGGCGCCGACGTCACTTGGGCGCGTCGATCATGGCCTTGCCCGGCTCGAACAGGTGCACATGTGGCAGGGTGGTGCCTGTGAACGACCTGGAAACCGCCGCTACCGAAGCCACCATTTCCTACGCCTGCCCCCGTTGCGCGTCCGAGGTCACCGAGGCCCACTATGGGCCGTGCCTGTCGTGTCGGACCGAGCTTCATGCACGATTCACGGGCGAGGGGCAAGCGGTGGAAGCCGCCGCGTATGAGCCGAAGATGAACGTCACACCGAACGCCGTTGCCACGAAGGAGTAACGCCATTGGCGGGCTTGTTCACGCTTGCGGCCAGTTTTGGCGTGCGGTTGTTGACGGGCGTTTTCGCTGTGCGGGCGATCACACGTGGCGGATGTCGCGGATCGAGAGTCGGGGCCCGTACCGCGGCGGCCGATGCCCGGTACGTCCGATGAGCACCTGCGCCCGCCCACGCTGCCCCACGAAGGGGGCAAGGAGTTCGAGCATGCGAGCATCGGTGCCGCGGGGTTCGCCGGCCATCACCCATGCCACGATGTTGGGAAGGTGGAAATCACCCACGATCACGGCATCGGGGTCGCCGCAGACGAGCTGTGTGGCCACAGCCGCCGTCCAGGGCCCGACACCAGGGAACTGTTGGAGCGCCACCCGAACCTCGCGGGGCGAGCGGGTTGCGATGAGGCCGTCGATGAGCGTTGCTCGTCGTGCCACTTCGATAAGGGTGACGGCCCGTCGGCGTTCCACGTTGGCGTGATGGAATGCGTGGTAGGTGGCATCGGCGAGCCGGATGGGATCCGGCGGCAACCGGAGCGGTGGTGCGTCGTTGGACCACGTGGGAGCGTCGTCTCCGAATCGACGGCACAGGTCGCGGTAGCTGGTGTGCGCCGACCGCGTCTGCACCTTTTGGCCGAGGATCGTGGGGACCAGGACTTCGACGAGCGAATGTGAACCGCCGAGACGCGGCGCCCCGACGCGGCGGAGAGTTTCGCCGAGCGTGGGATACGGCCCGGCCAGCGTCTCGAGCTCGGTTGGGTCATCGTGCAGGCCGAGGGCGAGGGGCGCAGCAGCGACGGCCGGCTCGGCCCCGGCACCCCAGGCGGCCACGTCGACCAGGCCGACCCCACCTTGCCGGTAGCGGACGGTGGCCGCCCGTCCGCCCACACGTATGGCTCGCCAAACGGTGTCTCCCGACACCACCATCGTGGGGTCGAGGGAACCGTTGCGAAGACGCCGGAGGAGATGGGGACCGACGTCTGTCGGTACGGAGAACTTCTGGGCCGCGTCCGGGGCTCGATCGTTCGGGGGCACGGTGCAGCCTGTCACGAACCTCCGGTCGTCCCCGAATGTCGGTCCTCGAACCTGCTCGTCGTTTCGTAGCGAACTCGATATTCACCGGTGGCGGTGTGCAAGGATGCACAGATGCCTGATCGTCCTGCCATGGAAATCGACCTCGAGAAGCTCTACACCGTCACGATCGCCACGGATCGCGGCACCATGGTGCTCGAGCTCGACCCCACGCTCGCCCCCGTCACCGTGAACAACTTTGTGGCGTTGGCCAAGCAGGGGTTCTATACCGGCCTCAACTTTCATCGGGTCGAGCCGGGGTTCGTGATCCAAGGTGGTTGCCCCGAGGGCAGCGGTCGGGGTGGCCCTGGCTACCGGTTTGAGGATGAGCCGGTGAAGGGCGACTACGTCAAGGGCGCCTTGGCAATGGCAAACTCTGGCCCGAACACGAACGGCTCACAGTGGTTTGTTTGCCTCGACGACCTCGCCGGTCGACTGCCGAAGCAGTACAACCTCTTCGGGTACGTGCGGGAGGGCATCGACGCGGTGCTCACCACCCAAAAGGGCGACGTGATGAAGAGCGTCACCGTCCGCGAGCGCCCCCGCCCCGAGTAACGGGCCGTCATGGCCACTCGGGCACAGCAGGCGGCATGGTCGTCGGCGGTTGCCGCAACCGATCCGCTCGCGGCTCGACTTCTTGCTGATCACGGCCCCCTTGTGCTCGGCACCGCGCCCGCCGCGGGCGATCGTTTTGGCGCGCTCTCGCGCTCGATCTGTTTTCAGCAACTCGCGGGGGCGGCGGCGTCCACGATCTGGGGTCGGGTGGAAACCGCCGTGGGTGGTCGGGTCACTGCGCAGTCGATCATGTCGACACCGTTCGAACACCTCCGTACGGCGGGGCTCTCCAACGCCAAGGCGACCACCATCGTTGGGCTGGCCACAGCGGTGCTCGCCGGCGCTGTCGACCTCGCGTCGATCGGGCGCCGTCCGGACGAAGTGGTGATCGAAGAACTCATCGTGGTGAAGGGCATCGGGCGTTGGACTGCCGAGATGTTCCTGATGTTCACGCTCCACCGGCACGATGTGTGGCCCACCGGTGACCTCGGCGTACGAATGGGTTATGGGTTGGCCGTGGGGGCGTCGGAGCCGCCCACGGCAATGGAGTTGACGCCACTCGGTGAACGTTTTCGTCCCTATCGGACGGTGGTTGCTTGGTGGTGCTGGCAGGAAGTGAACGCCAGCCGACGGGGTGCGGCAAGCACGACCACCTGATCGGCTGCCGACCTGATGTCCCGGCGAGGACTCTAGAAGGATTGGGCGCCGGGGGCCTTGGGCATGGCTACCCGTTGGGGGGCGACGCGAGCAGCCCGGTTGGCGGCGAGTTGCGCCGCTCCCGGTTTGGGTCCGGTCGAGTCGAGTGGGAAGTGGCAGGCGACGTAGTGCCCAAAGCCGATTTGGCGCATCTTGGGCTCCACCTGGGCGCACATATCCTGCGCTCGGGGGCAACGGGTGCGAAAGCGGCAGCCGCTCGGCGGTGCGATGGGGGAGGGAATCTCGCCGCCCAGCACGTTCTCGTCGGTGGGCTTCAATCGCGGGTCGGGCACCGGGATCGAGCTGAGGAGAGCGGCCGTGTAGGGATGAGCAGGGTTGGCGTAGAGGTCGTCGGGAGGAGCAACCTCACACATCTTGCCGAGGTACATCACCGCGACGCGGTCGGACACGTTTTTCACGACGGCGAGATCGTGAGCGATGAACACCAAGGTGAGGTTGTATCGGGCTTTCATATCCTCGAGCAGGTTGAGAATCTGGGCCTGCACGGATACGTCGAGCGCGGAAACCGGCTCATCGCAGATGATCACCTTGGGGTCGAGTACCAGGGATCGTGCGATACATATGCGTTGACATTGGCCACCGGAGAACTCATGGGGGCGCCGGTCCCACGCTGCTTCAGGATCGATGCCGACGTCTTCGAGGGCTTGGCGAACCTTGGCGTCGATGTGCTCGCTCAACGCGTTGATCTCGGTTCGAGAGCTCACCACGAGTGCCGCCGCCACGATCGCGGCCAGCGTTGCGGCACCGATCAGACTGGTCCAGACGGTGAGCCCGCCTCCGAATGCGATCAACAGCAGGAGGCGGAAAAGTGACCATGCGGCGTAGACCGACGCGGCGATAGGGCTTTTTCGATTGCGTGACCCCGCCATTTGAGCGATGGCGAACACGACCGATGCTTCGATCGCCGCGTTGAGAAAGGCCAGCACCCTGGCGGGAACTTCGGCGTCATCACCGAGCACGGCGGGTCCGAGCAGCACGGCCACGACGCCGAGGAGGGCCCAGATGCCGGCTACACCGAGGAGCATGGTCCGGGCGAGCACGGCTTTCGGACCCGGAGGGTTTCGGTTGTTGGCCCAGATCCAGAGCGGCTCGCTGACAATTTCGGACACTCGTCGTCGGGGATTGAGCGAGGAGATGGGATCTTGGAAGATCATCTGCATCTCGGGCCGGGTTTGACGGAGGTCGGGACCGGACAGCTTGGTGAGATCCGTGCCGGCGTAGAGCACTCGGCCCGAGGTTGGGCGCGGTAGCTGCATGATGGCCTTGCCGGTGGTGGATTTCCCGCAGCCGGATTCACCCACCAAGCCGAGGGTCTCGCCCGCCTTGGCGTCGATGCTCACGTCGCTGACGGCGTGCACCTTGAGGCCGGTTTTGCCCACCGGGAACTCCATCACCAGGTTCTCCACCCGGATCAGGACCTCGCTGGGATTTCGGAGGTGCTCCATGCCACTGCCGGCCATCAGAACTGGCCTCCGGTGCCGATGCTCACGGGGGCTTCGACGGGGAGGCCGGTGGCGCTCCGACCGGCGGTGATGTTGATGTGGTAGGCCTCCTGGTTGGCGGGCGTGCCCACCGGGTACCAGCACCGGTAGCTGTGGCCGGGGAACTCGCTTTCGATCAACGGCGGTGGCTCCTGGACGCAACGGGGTTGGGCGTATTTGCACCGCGGGGCGAACCCGCAGCCGGTCGGCGGCGAGACGAGGTCGGGTGGGCGTCCGCCGATGACGTCGAGCCGAGTGTGGCTCGGATTCTCGATCCGCGGGATCGAACTCAGCAGGGCCTCGGTATAGGGCATGCGCACGTTGGCGAACAACGAGGCGGTGGGAGCGTGCTCCACCACTTTGCCGGCGTACATAACGGCGATTTCATGGGACCGGCCGGCCACCACACCGAGATCGTGGGTGACAAGGATCATGGCCATGTGCCGCTCTTGCTGCTGCTGTTGGAGCAAGTTGAGGATCTGCGCCTGCACGGTGACATCGAGGGCGGTGGTGGGTTCATCGGCGAAAAGCACCTTCGGTCCACACGCCAAGGCGATGGCGATCACCACACGTTGACGCATGCCGCCGGAAAGTTGGTGTGGGTACTCCTCGAGTCGGGCGGCCGGTTCGGGGATGCCGACCGAACTGAGGAGGGCCAGCGCGGTGTCGGCTGCTTCCTGCCTATCCATGTTGAGGTGCTCGTGTAACGACTCGGTGATCTGTTTGCCGATCTTCATCACGGGGTTCAGCGAGGTCATGGGGTCCTGGAACACCATCGACATCTCCGAGCCCCACACATGGCGCATCTGGTGCTTGTCGAATCCGACAATGTCGATGCCCTCGTAGAACACGTGGCCGCCGCGGACCACGTTCTTCCCGGGCAGCAACCCCATGATGGATCGGGAGAGCACCGATTTGCCGGATCCAGATTCTCCCACGATGCCGAGGGTTCGCCCCCGATCAAGCGTGAACGACACGCCGTCGACGGCGCGAACCGTGCCGCGCTCGGTGCGAAAGTGGGTTTTCACGTCGACGACACGGAGAAGGCCGGCGGACGGATCCCGGCCTTCGTTGGCCGGGCCGGTGATCACTTTTCGGCTCACAGCACACTGTCTTTCACGTCGAGGTATTCCCGCATCCGGTCGCCGGCGAGGTTGAGCGACAAGATGGTGAGGAACATCACGGCGCAGGGAATGAGCGTGATGTGGGGAAAGTTCTGGAGGTACTGCACACCGAAGTTGATCATGTCGCCCCAGGTGGGCGTGGGTGGCTGCACCGACAGGCCGAGGAAGGCCAGGCCGCCCTCGGCGATGATCGCGATCGCGACGCCGATGATGGCGAAGGAGAAGATCGGGAGCATCACGTTGGGAAGCACCTCTTTGACGATCACCCGGAGGTGGGACGCGCCGAGAGTGCGCGAGGCGAGCACGAACTCTCGCTGGGTGAACACCAA
>Ga0105047_10001709_pt1 | contig 39487 bp, 30 predicted proteins | sample MAT04_FD_78384 | JGI IMG/M metagenome (GOLD analysis project Ga0105047, IMG submission 78384) | Freshwater microbial communities from Lake Fryxell liftoff mats and glacier meltwater in Antarctica - MAT-04 (megahit assembly) | ecosystem: Environmental > Aquatic > Freshwater > Ice > Liftoff...
ACAGTTGTCGGTGGCTGAAGTGGCTGCCAATGCTGCTGCTTGTGCTGCTGCAACCGTTGGGTAACAAGCCGCAATCGTGCCGGTTGTCACCGTTGGCGGTGTATTGTCTATGCGGGTATTGTACATCACCGAAGCGTTGTTGCTTGCGGCATCTGTACCCGTCACCGTGATGACTGCCATGCAGGTTCCTGTAGTTGATGCGGTTTTGGTCACTGTCCCCTGACAACCGTCCGTTGCTGTTGTTGCAGCGATGGCGGCTGCCTCTGCTGCTGCTACGGTTGGGTAGCAGGTCGCAATCGTACCGGCAGTCACTGTTGGTGGTACATTGTCGTTCACCGTCACGGTTTGGGTACAGGTCGCTGTCAGACCATTCACATCCGCGATCTGATAAGTTCGTACAAAGCTGAGTGGTCCACCTGTTTGGCTTAACAACATAAAGCTGCTGCTGTTGATGGCGCAATTGTCGCTTGTTGAACCGCCTGCCGAAGTAAATGCTGCCAGCGTGGCATAAGGTGGCAAATCGGCAATATTACAAGGCGTTGATGTTGCAGCCGGGCAAGTGAAGGTTGGCGCGTCGTCGTCGGCCACTTGGATGGTTACCGTACACATAGCTGTTAGGTTGGCACCATCGGTGATCGTCCATGCAACCGCGGTCGTACCGGTAGGCAGAACGGCGCCTGCCAGGGTATTTGTATTGTTGAAGTTATTGGTTAAGGTAAAGCCCGGGCAGTTTTCAGTTACTGTTGGGTTAAATTCTGTACCCTGAACCGTGTAAGAGCAATTGCCGAGGTTCGTGCCACGCGATTGTGTGCCCACTAGGCAGGTAATGTCCGGCGCTTGAGTATCCGTAACCGTAACCGTAAAAGAGCAGGTGGCATTGGGCAAAACCCCGTTTGATGCGGTTACATCCACCGTTGTCGTCCCAATTGGGAAAACATGGGGGGAGGTGATGACCGTAACGCCTATCCTATAAATGATGGTCGGCGTGGCGCAACCCACGGCGGTGGAAGAGAAGCTTTCGCTTGCCGTGCAAAGGTTGGGGTCGGTGCCCGTGGTGATGTTCCCCTGGCAAACCGTGATGGTTGGAGCGATGTTCAGGTTGGTCACCGTTGGGTTGGCCGTGCCTGCGACGCCGGGGTCGTCCGTCAGTACATTGGAGAAGTTGCTACCAGATAAGGTGCCTTGGTTACTTACCTGGCATACGCCAACTGGGAATGGATCATTGATGGTCACATCAAATCGGATTCTCATGACCCTGTTCTGCGGCAATAAAAAGCCACTTGGTGCACCTACGGTAACCGTCTCACCTGAGAAGACCACCATGGCAGAAGTTGTTTCAACGACTGGTGTTTCGTTAATATTGGGCGATTCTTGAACAGGTTCCAGCTCTGATGCTGCTAGAACTGACGGTGTTTCATTTGCTGCAATCGCTGAAAACACTTCTTCTGCTGTCGGGGCGAAAGAGTGGGCAGGGATAGCGCATGTATTTCCAAAAGTCAGAGCAGCCGGGGCTGTGGCAAAACTTACAATACTACCCCCAGAGTTAGAATTACCAAGTCCTGTCCACCAGGTATTTCCAACAGGGCCTGTTCCATGCAAATTCATAAACCCGGTAGGGTCAATGATTCTACCCCGGAAAGCGCGTGCCGCTGTAAGCGTTGTAACTGAGTTCATCCTTACATTTCCGCAGATTGTATTGGTTGCAGTTCCTAATGTCGAAGATCCGAGCCTCAACTCAATGCCTTCTAACCCTGCCGCGTTAACATCAGAAATGGCATTTCCATCTAAGGTCAAATCCAATCTGCTGGAAGCATTGGTGCCAAGTCGGCCCAATATGATCACGGGGATATCAAGGTTCGTAGAGGAAACTGAAGGGTTACCTTTTATTTCCACTTTAGAAGGGCCATTCCCTTCGTGTAAAATCCTAATATTTGAAAAAGTGGAAGGACCAGCGGGAGTATTCGCTATGGATGTGTTATTATTTAATCGTCCATTTATAACAGACGTAGTGAACGTACTAGCCAGTACCGCTACTTCCCCACTCGATTCAATAACCGCATTGTTGTTGATGTTGTAATTCATGGTGGCCGTGCTAACAGAACCAACCTCTATACCTGCCATTGGGTTGCCGAAACGTTGGACGCTACAACCCGTTATGTTCACGTTTAATGTAGAACTACCTTCTGCCAATATCTGGATACCTTTGGAACCCGCTCTTGCGAAGGTGCTATTGTTGATGTTTACGGTACCCGTTGCAGAGCCCAATGTGCGCATCTCAAAGCAATCAAAGCGGGTCACATCATAAGCGGTATTCGAGAAACTGCAGTTACTAATGGTCAGGTTGATGTTGCCTGAGTTATTTCGGATATGCCCATTTCGTCTGAATGAATTCTGGAAAGTACAATTCGTAAAATTACAGGTTCCCAATAGGTCAATGAATTTAAATGCATTTTCTTCAATATCATTGACATTGGCCGCAGCACCGGCGCCGCTAATGATGCAATTGGTCAAACTCAGATTGCTGACGTTATTGCCATTGATGCCCTGCTCTTGTGTGGTGGTGATGTCCACATTATTGAAGAGGTTGGTACCTGTAATTGCGTTCAGGTAAATGGCGGCATTACAAGCCGTATTATCATCTTCGTCGCACACCGTATCACCACCTGCGTCTATGGTATTGGCATTGGTCAGGGTCATATTCCTCAGGGTGATGTTCGAAGCCGTGATGAGCTCTATGCCGCGGGTGGTGATGGTACTAATGGTGCCGCCCGAGCCATCGGTTGTGCCCGTACCCGTTACCTCAAAAGATCCAGTAGTGGTTTGCAGGCGGATACCGTGCGAAGCATTGGAAGCCGAAATGGAGGTAAAAATGGCGTCCAGAGCGCCGTTGGTCAGGTTTAGGGCAATGCCACCGTTGTTGCTCAGGGTTACGTTGCGTACTTTGAGGGTGCCGAGGTTATTGCCTGTAAAAGCCATACCCCCGGTATTGTTGATGGTAACTCCGAGTACGTCATTGTTCATGGCGGTAGTCAGGGTTGTCACAGCATTGGCAATAGTTGGGTTGGTGCCCCCTACTGAAGGGATAACTGACGGAGAAATAGGCGGGTGGCTAGAGAAGGTGACACCAGCCAAAGCAGCTAATGTACCCACAGCCCCCTGACCAATCAGGTTTTGCCCATTCAGCAAGACAAGGCTGCCAGAATACGCGCCTATGTACAAGAAAATATTGTCATTCGGATCATCCACCGCAATCGAGTTAAAGTTAGCTATGCTGCTAAACGGTGACCCCAAACGACCGTCGCCAGGTGCCGTTGCACCCGTTTGAATGAACCAGATCATGCCCGTGACCGTCACCGTCACTGTACCGTTACTGGTGAAAAGACCATCAGAAACCGTGTAGGTGAACGTAGTGCTACCCTCAAAGCCCGGGGTTGGATTGAAGGTAAAGCTGCCGTCCGGGTTCATGAGTACCGTACCTTGAGTACCTGCTGTGTTGATGGCGGTAGCTTGCAATACATCACCATCTAAGTTGAGGTCATTGGCCAATGGCCCCGATGCAGCTGGCACAGAAATGGATACATTACCCACCGTAGTATAAGTATCATCGTAGGCCACTACACCAATCTCCAGCGATCCCGGCACCAAGGTGGTATTGAGGTCAATGACATCTGTGAATTGTGTCGCGGTGGCATCCATTCCAGCACCACTGGTGATGGTAATCAAGTACTGAAGCCTATCTCCAGGGCTGGGGCCTGCCGGGCCAATGTCAGGCGCGATCAGCATAAAGGTTTTGGTGGCGGTGAGATCAGGTACCATAAAATAAATATTAGTCTCCATTTCCGGTGTGATGACACTATTATAACATAATTCATATTTTATAATTTGAATGTCATTGGCTTCTATACAATCATCAATTTTAGTTAATGATTGTTTTAAATTATTTTCATCTATATTGGTATAAAAAACCAACACTATCAGGAGTTTAGTAATAATATCCATACATTAAAAGTTAAAAATATTTTGAAATCAGTAGAAAAAATAAAAATTAATTATACTTAACACTATTCAAATAATAAGACATTTTACTTAATCTTCTTTGCATTTTGAAATTAAAATAACTATAACTATGTGAACAGCCTTGCAAATGTACATATATATTTTTCAAATATTAAAAAATAAATTGGAATTTAAATTTATTTATTTACTTTTGTTTTCTGAAATATATGATTCATTTTAAAGTATTTAAATTTTTAAGATAATAACCACCAAACCATCATTTATGGACAGAAGAAAATTTATCAGTGTCTCAGGAATCAGTTTAGTTGGTTTGAATGGAATCGTAAGTACTTCAACCTTATTCTTACCAAAAGAAAACCAAAAGGATGCTTCTGATTTTATGGAACTGATCGGAGCACAAAAGTTAAATAAAAAATTATCTGATAGCCAGAATAATTATATTTTAAAATGCTCTGAATCATGGATGAATCTTGGTTATAAAAATGATGACTACGGGCCAATCTGGAAAGCTGGAAATAAAACATTTATTTATCCATTACAGCTTTCTTCAGATTTATCGGACAACATTGATCAAGTCGTTTTAGTTTTTACAATACTCAAAGATGGTGAGTTGAAATATACGGGCAGCCTTTCCGGTTTTCATTTAGAAATTATTGACATAAATAAAAAATTATTACTTCAACTTGGTGATGCTCACATAATAAGATCTTGTATTTTACCTGCTGAAGGACGAGGTAAACCGCTTGAAGGAGGTTGGGCTTTTAAAACTGAAAAAGGTTTTTTTGAACTATCATCCAATATTGAAAAAGATAAATCATATATATCTTCTGCTTTGACGGTTGATCAAAAATATATTTGGCAAAATAGCATTCTTTCTAATCATTCATTAAATATAAAATCACAATCTTTAGCATAAATAGAATATTATGGCAGAACCATTTTTATCAGAAATAAGGATTTTCAGTTTTGTATTTGCACCACGAGGTTGGGCACTTTGCAATGGTCAATTATTGCCAATAAATCAGAATCAAGCTTTATTTTCGTTAATGGGCACTACTTATGGCGGAGACGGCAGAGTAAATTTCGCATTACCGGATTTAAGGGCCAGAGTCCCAATACATGAAGGATCCTCACACACCCTTGGAGAAAGAGGTGGAGAACAGGCACATACTTTATCCATTTCAGAGCTACCTACACATACTCATCCCGCCAAAGCCACATCTTTGAACAACGATACGCTGATTCCTAGTGGAAACTATTTTGCCGGAAGTGCTCCTTCTGAATTTTATTCAGCTTCTGCAAATGTTGCAATGAATGCAGCAACTATTTCCATTACAGGTGGCAGTCAGGCTCATCTCAATATGCAGCCTTTTTTGACTTTAAATTTTTGTGTCGCTCTTCAGGGTATATTCCCAAGTCCAAACTAAATTTTAAACAATGGCACAACCGTACGTAGGTGAAATACGCATGTTTGCAGGAAATTTTGCCCCTGCAGGATGGATGTTCTGCGAAGGACAGTTGCTACCGATTTCAGAAAATGAAACATTGTTTCAGCTTATAGGAACAACCTATGGTGGTGATGGCCAGAGTACTTTTGCTTTGCCTGATTTAAGAGGACGAATACCCATTCACCAAGGCAATGGCTTTATTCTGGCAGAAACCGGAGGTGCTGAAAGCATTACTCTGACAACCAATCAAATACCTGCACATAATCACGCAATTTTGGGTAACAGTGCTTCTGGTAGCGGGACGAGTCCTTCCGGGGCCGTGTTAGCAAGAAACGCATCAGTAGATGGTTACTCAAGCGACACATCAGGTGGGCTTTCGGCATTGAACGCCGGAGTAATACTTCCTACCGGTGGATCACAGCCGCACGAAAATATGGCACCTTTTTTATGTGTCGACTTTATTATTTCTCTATTCGGAATATTTCCGTCACCAACCTAAACTTATATTATCATGGCAGATCCGTTTGTAGCCGAAATCAGAATATTCCCATTCAACTTTTCTCCTAATGGTTGGGCATTTTGTGATGGTCAATTATTGCCGCTTTCACAAAATACTGCTTTATTTTCATTATTAGGAACCACCTATGGTGGTAACGGAAAAAGCAATTTTGCATTACCTGACTTGATGGGTCGGGCACCTATGCATCCAGGACAGGGCCCAGGCCTAAGTCATAGGGATTTAGGGGAATCGGGTGGAAGTGAGACCGTCTCACTTTTGGAAAGTGAAATACCAGCCCATAACCATACAGTAAGTGGTGTGAATGACAGCGGCCTCCAATCTTCACCAGAAGGAGCTCTTACAGCCCGTGCCAATTTATATAAAACAAACCCAGTTGGGAATACGCTCGTGAATATGTCCGTAAATACACTTGCCCCGGTAGGTGGAAATCAGCCACACAACAATCTGCAGCCATATCTGACTTTGAATTTTTGTATTGCATTACAAGGTGTATATCCACCTCGTTCATAATACCTCAAACTTTGAACTTATATAGCTTACGTCCTGTGGTTGCTGAAGATGAAGAATTACTAATAAACATTTATGGGTATACACGTACTGATGAATTGAACAGAGCAGTTGATTGGGACGAGCAGCAAAAGAAAGCATTTATTCTTCATCAACATGAAGCTCAGTCAGATTATTACAAAAAAGTATACCCAGATGCAGATTATTGCGTGATACTACATGAAGGAATTCCTGCCGGTCGGCTGTACGTTGAAAGAAACCTTATAGAAAATCATGTAAGGATCATTGATATATCGTTGTTACCAGAATTCCGCAGTAAAGGAATTGGTACTTTTTTTCTGAAGCAATTGCAGAAAGATGCTCAAAATATGAATAAAATTTTGAGTATACATGTAGAAAAATTCAACAGAGCATTAGTGCTTTACGAAAGATTGGGATTTAAGATAATAAAGGAAACCCATGGAGTATACTTACTTATGCAATGGAATTCACCTAAGACCGAAGTATAAAAACCATACACAATGACAGATTTAACTACTATATCTTTTGAAGATTTCGAGCCATATCTTCATCAAATTTTTAAAGTAAGGTTCAACCCTGATGTTGTTTTGGATGCTGAACTGGTAGATTTAGTAAGACTTGATAAATATGATGAATTGCCAAGACAACCATTTTCATTTATCATCAGAACTAACCAAAAAAATGAATATTTTCCACAAGCAACATTTATTATATTACATCCGGTGAAAGGAGAAATTCCTGTATTTTTAGTTCCTTTAGGTTCCGATAACATTGGTATGAAATATCAGGCAATTTTTAATTGATTTGTCCTTCGCATCCCAAAATTCCGACAAGGCGAAGCTTAAGCAGCTTTGCATACAAATCCTTGAAGATGAGACGCCAATAGTTCTTTTGAACGCATCAAAAGAACTGTACCGATTATTGTCAGACACTGGTGGTATAGATGAAAATAATATTTATAAAAATGATTTAATAACACCCTCCGGGAAAGCCATTGCTTCGCTTTGGGCGGCTATGTGTATAACAGACTTTCTGCGTACCCAAAGATTTTTTAGAGGAATTCATCAGGCATTGATTGATTCTCAAGCTAAATATCCAGGCGAAAAAATCAATATATTATATGCAGGAACCGGACCTTTTGCAACTTTAGCTCTTCCTATCATGTGCTTGTTTTCAAAAGATGAAGTATCCTTTACTATGTTGGAAATTCAAGAAACTTCAGTTAATATTCTCCATAAAATTTTGGAATATTATGATTTTCAGGATTATGTATGTGCTCTTATTAAGACGGATGCCACAAGTTACCAATTGGAAAAATCTAAAAGAGTACATATTGTAATTAGTGAAACCATGCAGCACGCTCTTGAAAAGGAACCACAAGTTGAAATTGCAATAAATCTGGCCAATCAGGTTGATAATGAAACGATTTGGATTCCTCAAGACATTAAAATTGAGGTAGGCCTAATGAATATGAAAAAGGATAATGATAGACAATTGGGCTTGCTTTCTGCCAATGACACGAGTAACATAGATATTGGTACTATATTTTGCTTGAATAAAAAATCCGCTAAAAAATTAAATAAAAATTTATCTTTATCTGATAAAGTTCAATATAAACTATCGGGAGAAACTATCCTAGCCTATCCTTGGCTGGTTTTAATGACAACTATACATATTTATGGAGATCAATATCTAAAGCTATGGGACAGTGGTTTGTATGCTCCTCGTGTTTTGGTCGATCTCGCACAAAATAAATCAATGCCATATCAAGTTGTTTTTTGGTACAAAACCGGGGCTTCACCAGGATTTGAATATAAATTATTGTATAGATAATTTTGTCTTGATTATCTCATATCAATAAAAAGCCTGAACTTAGCCTTTAAAAAATAAGTTGAAATCATATGGATTGGTCGCAAATTGATGGTTGGAAATTATTGGCAGGTCTGGGATTATTCCTATTTGGCATTTCTTTGCTTGAAGAAGCCATTAAATCCCTTGCAGGCAGGAGTTTTAAATCATTTCTTCAGCACCAAACAGGAAATCCGATCAAAGCAGTTATAGCAGGAGCGTTGACCACAGGCGTAATGCAAAGCAGTTCGATGGTTATATTACTCGTGATGTCTTTTACAGGAGCTGGAATAATCGGACTTAAAAATGGAATTGGTATGATTCTAGGTGCCAATTTGGGAACTACGGTCACAGGTTGGATTGTAGCACTTTTGGGATTCAAAATTAATCTGGAAAGTTTTTATCTTCCGGTTACAGCCATGGGTTCATTGGGTTATATATTTTTCAGTAATGGTCGTATCAATCTCATCAGCAAACTACTTTTTGGTTTTGGCCTGATGTTTATGGGATTGCATTTTATGAAAGATGGATTTATGGATTTTGCCAAAAATGCTGACCTCAGCGTTTTAGAAGGGAAACCACTATTTCTTTTCCTAATATTTGGATTTGTTCTTGCCGCCGCCATCAGATCCAGTGCCGCATCTATGATGATATTTATAACTTCACTTGCCTCGGGTAGCATTGATCTGATGCAGGCTGGCTTTTTGGCTATTGGTGCAGATCTGGGTACAACAATAACCGGATTGTTAGGTACAATCAATGGAAACCATATTCGCAAAAAGACCGGATGGTCTCAGTTTTATATCAATGTTATAACAGCAATATTTACCATCATTCTTATAAAACCAATGTTTGGAATTATAGCATATGCAGGTATTAAAGATCCAATAGTGGCATTGGTTACTTTTCACAGCGCATTTAATTTAATGGGTATTATACTGATTTTACCTTTTCTTGGTAAGCTTACTTATCTATTGGACAAATACATTGCTAAGGATCAAACCAGTAACGCCAGATTCCTCCCGTATATCAATTCAAAAGATATTCTATCTTCTCTTGATGCTCTGGATGCCGAAACACTACTTTTCATTAAAAAAGCTTCGGAAAACAGAAAACTATTCTTTATAAATGGTAAAGGTAAAACTCCCACAGAACAATATTATGATCTTAAAATTTATGAGAATGAAATTTTCAACCTCAGTGGGATGTTCATGCAAAATAAACTAACTGCTACTGAAGCTGATAAAATTCAAAAACTTTATTCATGTATAAGATCAGCGACTTTGTCGGTAAAGGATATTAAGGACATTATACACAACATAGTTGAATTCAAACAAACTTCTAATGACGAAGTATTTCACATGGTTGAAAACATAATGGAAAATGAAAAAATATTTCACAAAGAATTTGAAAATGTAATGCGTGCAAATGAAAATGGAGAAAGAATTGATGACTTTATACATCAAAATGAAAAAAATTACACTGATAATAAAGTTAGTGCTTTTACAATTTATAATAAATATCCAGATATTGATCTGGCCACTTTTTTGAACATGGTACGGGAAATGAGAGATTCGAGAAAATTGATACTAACAGCATATCAGCAATATCGAGCTACCCTAGTGTCAAATAAAAACTAATGGTTCAGAACCAAAACTTTTATACATCTACTTTTGGACTGATTAAGTGCCGGAAGATGTGATGTAAAACAAATAAAATACAAATAAATTTGTAGTGATTATTTTTAATCATTTACCTTTGATCAAAATTTAATAAATATGACACTCAAACAATTAATAAAACTGGAAGATAAAGCCAAAGAAGTATGGGTCATTAGTCCGTCTCTTCATTATGATGTGGAAAATAAAGACTTCAGTGAACTGGTAAGTGTAAATCTTGGTCAAAAAACCAAATACAAGTATATCGTACCGGGTACCAAAGATATCACTAAACAAATCGATACGTATAAAAAAATGTATCAACTAACAGAAGATGAAGTTTCACGAAATTTCCTAATTCTACCTGAATCTGAGATTAATCCATTTGTATTGGAAATAGGTATTTATAACGGATCGACCAAAGAATGTACGGCTTGTGCAGGCGCTGCTTTGGAAGATGGGAATGATATCATTTTATTCAACAGTAACACCTCAAAGGATATGGCAAAATCATTTAAGGCCTTGTGGAAAAAATACAAACGAGTCAGCTTGTAAGTTATGAGCCAATTCAAATAATTTTTTAAATCATTCTTAGCGTGGTTAACATTTAATATATTTTTTATTAAATATACCTAAATTTTATTTACCTTAAAAATTTATCTAACTGCGATACTTATACTTGGGAATGGAACATTTAGTAATTTCCGAAATACCTTCTAAGAAACCATTCTGCTGCCAATAATGTGAGTATCAGAAAAAACAACCATTTCAGATGTATAATGGCTTTAGTAGAATTGCTCTGATACATGATTGGTTTTATATTTTCATTATTTAAAAGCATATCCTTGAGTGAAGATATCTCAGACGGGTACAACATGGTGCCATTATATTTTTCACTCAACCCTCTTAATAAACCGTGCCTTGCTGTCAAATCAAATTGCTCGAGCTGTACAGACTCCACATTAAATTTACCTGTAGCGGTTAGTACTTTTCCATTAAAATAAGTAGATGAAATATAAGTATATGATCCTTGAGGAAATAAATCTGCATTGAGTGTGTAATAATTCTGAGTTTTGCTAAAAGTATACGAAAATTCCTTTTGGGTTTCGTCTTTTATTACTAATTTCACATCAGGTTCATTGATCAGCTCGTAATTGTCATTAAATAATTGGGCATCAAACAATACTTGTTCATTGTCTTTATAAAGGTTTTTGGATGTATTTGTTCTAAACTTTCTTTTGTCAGTTTTTACAGAAGTCAATAAAATGGTTTTATTAATGAGCTCGTTGATCAGGCTATAATTTTTATTTTGCAAGTGATCAAAGAGTCTCCACTTCCAGATTCCTTCACCACAAAATACAGAAGTTTTTATACCAGCTTTTTCACCAAAGACCAATAAGGGATAATTGGTTTTTATTTTTTTTATGTTCTGAAAAAGGTATGTATTGGATGTTCCCAAAACTTTATATTCTCCAAATGGTGTCAATAGTGGAGGAAAAGAGCCAAGTCTATTTTTTAGATTATCGCTGGTAGTAAAAAGGGTGAATCCCGGGTTGAGCTCAGCTTGTACTTCTTCAGTATTTCTGCTATTGCCGGCAATCTGTATGACATCCTGGGCTTTGTTAAATTTTGGTTGAGATGTCTGTAGGCCTACAATAAAGATTCTTGGAAGATTGGTTTTATCCAACTGCATCAAAATGCCAGAAATATCCGCCGTTTCGGAAGGAAGATTATGGAGAATTACCAAATTGTATTTAGATAAATTACCATTAAAGTCTTTGATGTAAGCTAAATCAGTTTCATAGTTTTTATTTTCAGTAATGATGTTTTTTAATGCTGCCAAATCAGGGTGTGGTGCATTTGCCAATAATAATATTTTTTGTCTGCCGTCCAGTACTTCTACAAAAAACTCCTTTAAGTTGTTATTGGTATTAAACTCACCTGTCAAAGAGGATAACTTAAGCCTGTATCGAATTACACCAGTCTGCACTGCATCAATCAGGAAAGTCCTAGAGGAAAAAAATGATTTGGAATTTATGTTGATATTTTCTTCAGCCAGTTTTCTGACTTGCCCACCGGAAATCATTTCCAGAGATAATTTTGTATTTCCACCTTCGCAGTTGAACGCTGACATATCGATCTGTACAGGGAATTTATCACCAAGATATGCTATTTTATTATGCAAAACATTTTGAAAGTACAAGTCTTTTTTCTGCAAAGTATCTCCTAGTGCTATGGTATAGAGGGGTGCATTAATTTTTTCATTTGTATAAAGCGGGTTACTCCCTTCATTATATATACCATCTGTTCCTAAAATGACTGCACCGAGATTCTGGTCAGAGTAATTATCAGAAACATACCTGAATAATTTACTGATGTTTGTGCTTTTATCACCCAGGCTGTCTTTTTTGCCGCTATAGACATCAGACCCAAAAGAAACGTGTTTGACTTCGTATTTTGAAGCCAATGTCTCACTAAGTTCATTCAACTCTTTATTATAATTATTTAATGTCTGAGATGATCCACCTTCCGCAACAGATTCAGAAATATCATAAGCTATTAGAATAATCGGAGTCTTTGTGTCCTCTTTTATGGTCTTTACAAAAGGAGACAATAACAATAAAGCAATAATAAATACACTTATAGTCCTTAAGAAACCTAGACTTTTGACAAAATAATGACTGTATTCTGCAAACCTCTTATCCCGAAAATACATTAAAAATGCATACCCAACTGCCAAAGCCAGACAAAAACAAATATACCACCAGGGATATGAAAAACTAAATGTACTGATCACGCGTTAATGTAATTAAGCCACAAATATTAAAAAAAAGAACCATTCATCCATGAATAGCACTCAGATTAAGAATTATTTAAATATTTTTGCAATGTTATCCCATGATAAACGTTTAAATAGAAAAAAAGATTTGATGAAAAAATTAACAATTTTGGTAGTTTTTCTACTTGCTTTCATCAATGCGCAGGCTACATATATCCTTGTCCCAATGGAACACGATAAACAAGCCAATCATTTAAAAGCGTATGGCGTGACGTTTTGGGTAATCAATCAAGGTATTGAAGCTTATTGGCTACTCAATTACCGTGGTGGTAGTTTCGCATTCCCTCATACCAAAGGATTGGAAGCTGAATGCAAAGTCCGTGGAGTTACCTATCAGGTCATATCTGATGCTCAATGGGTAAACATTAGAAATGAAATCAGTAATCCGGAAGTTAATCAGGAAGCAGTTAAACTTGAAAAAGCTCCAAAAATCGCTGTTTATACTCCTGACTTCAATCCCCGCGGAAATAGAATACAACCTTGGGATGATGCCGTGACGCTGGTATTATCTTATGCTGAGATACCATTTGACAAAATATACGACAGGGAAGTATTGGAAGGTAAACTTGCACAATATGACTGGCTACATCTCCATCATGAAGATTTTACTGGACAGTATGGAAAATTTTATGGAAGCCAAGGCGGCACTCCCTGGTACAAACTTAATCAACAGAAGACAGAAGAATTGGCTGGCAGTTTGGGTTACAGTAAAGTTTCTTCACTAAAACTTGCCGTAGCTAAAAAGATTAAAGAATATGTTGAAGGTGGTGGCTTTATGTTCGCTATGTGCTCAGCTACAGATACTTATGATATAGCTTTGGCAGCGGAAGGACTGGATATATGTGCTGAAATGTATGATGGGGATGGATTTGACCAAAATGCTCAGAGCAAATTGGATTTCAGCAAAACTTTCGCTTTCAGAGATTTCAAAATCAATCTTAATCCATTACAATATGAGCATTCTGACATTGATAATAAAAGTCGGACCATCACACCGGAAGTAGATTATTTTACTCTTTTTGAGTTTTCTGCTAAATGGGATGTTATACCTTCCATGCTGTGTCAAAACCATACGCTTACTGTAAAAGGATTTATGGGTCAAGCGACTGCCTTTCAAAAAGCTTTAATCAAACCTGATGTCTTAATTTTGGGAGAAACCAGATCAGCATCTGAAGTTCGTTATATGCATGGATCTTATGGGTTTGGTACCTGGACCTTTTATGGTGGGCACGATCCTGAAGATTACAGACATTATGTTGGTGACCCTGAAACTGATCTGAATCTACATCCCAACAGTGCAGGATATCGTCTGATACTCAATAATATACTCTTTCCTGCTGCCCAGAAAAAGAAAAGGAAAACATAATAATTTGAAACCTGCGACATAATCTAGGAGGATAGAACATCAGTCAAACGGAACAATGGATAATCAAAGTAAAATAAAATTTAAATGATGTATAGGATATGGGTTATAGCATTTTTATTATTTTTCCTTTCATGCCGAAATAATAGCATTGATTCAGCCGTGGAATCAAAAATTTTTACTTTTCAAGAAGAATATAATAATACAAAAGCAGATTCAAGTTTCAATAAACTGGTGCAAGCATACGGACAGTCTATCATGGAAACAAAAGATAAAAAGCAGAAAGAAATACTGCTTAACAATGCCATTTCGCTATGTAATGTTCCTGAAAAATCAAATTTAAAAGAGATTTTTTCTACTGAACTTTTAAAGCTACATCCAAATGTTAGTTCAGCAAATGACATCATTTGGAATCTTGGCCAAAGTATGTTGGTAAGAGGAAAAAATGAAGTAGCATCTATTCTTTTTAGAGGATTTAAAGAAAAATTCCCATCAGATCCCAGAAATAAAGAAACGGAAAAACTTATTTTGTCAGAACAAAAAGATATTCATGCATATATTAAAAGGCTGGCAGAAAGTGTTTTTGAAAATCCAGGCAAAAATGGGCTAAATGACGAAAATACCCAAAAATATATTGATATTTGTGAATCATTTGCATTGGTTTATCCCACAGATAAAATGGCTGCAGAATACTTGTTTCGAGCTGCTGAAATGTCTAGGGCCATAAGTGGTTTTTCAAAAATGATGAGCTTATACGATTGGATTTATCAATATTTTCCGAATTATAAAAAAGCGCCGCTTGCATTGTTTCTCAAAGGTTTTGCTATGGATTCAGAGTTTAAACAACCCGTAGAAGCAAAAAAAATATATGATCAGTTCTTGTTGGAATTCCCAAATGACTCACTGGCAAAGGATGTTAAATTTCTACTTAAAAATTTGGGGAAATCTGATGAAGAAATCTTAAAAGAGATAGAAAAAAGTCAAAAATGATCTTTTAAATTGAATTTATATTGGCTTGCTAAAATTGCATTGGTCAATGTATTGATTTTGCTTATAATTATCTTTGATATGGCTTTTCCTATGAAAATTTCTTCCATAAAAAGATCGTTCAATAGCCATATTCTTTTTACCCTTGTAGGTAAATACAGAGGGAGTGACTTTGTGAATTCTATAATTTTATTTTCAGGGACACCGCTACAAATACATTTGATTCTTTAATATTTTATCTGTTCAAAACAAATTTTACGTCTCCTGCCAAATCCGAAGACTAATGATAAAACACCTAATATTGGCTAAATAATTATGATAACGCTTGAATATACTGAGATGCAATCAAGTGACAGAATAAAGCATTTTACGTCTTATAATAATATTCTGATAAATGAATTATTCCATGTTCAGGGCCGAAAATATGAGGTATATTCCCATGGCTAGCAGTGCGCTGATTGGAATAGTAAGAATCCACGCCCAAAGCAAATTTATGGTAACTCCCCATCGTACAGCAGAAAGCCGTTTGGTTGCCCCTACCCCGATGATAGAACCTGTTATGGTATGCGTAGTGGAAACCGGAATTTTTAGAAATTCTGTTAAAAAAAGTGTTATCGCTCCGGCTGTTTCTGCGGCTACTCCTTCAAAAGGTGTAACCTTTGTTATTTTGGTTCCCATCGTTTTTATTATTTTCCAGCCTCCACTTAAAGTACCTAAACTAATAGCTGCGTAGCAACTCAATGGTACCCACCATAACATATGATCTAATGTATACGTCTGGGCATCATATGCTACCATCGCTGCCATAATTATACCCATTACTTTTTGGGCGTCATTACCACCATGACCAATACTGAAAGCTGCGGATGATACCAATTGCATTCTTTTAAACCATCTTTCAGACTGAAGGTAATTGAGTGAATTAAGAAACAAAGTAAAAAGTGCCATTATTATAACTATAAAACCCAACAGTATGAGTTTAAAATTGTGACTATCAAATATTACTTTTACATAATAGGATTCGTAGTTGGATTTTAAATCTTCCGGATTAGTTTTAAGTGTTTCAGCCAAAAAGACTAGTATGGCAATAATAACGCCTAAGGAGACCAACTTTGGTAAAATTGTTTTTTTAAAAGCATGCAAAAACCAAATTGAGATCAAAAATGCTATAAACATCCCTATGGCAGGTGCAAGTACAATAAAACTGGCTATCTGTGCAATTTTAGCCGAGTTTATAGATTCAAATCCAGTATGGGCAATGGCAGCTCCGGCAAACCCACCTATCAAAGTATGTGATGATGATGAAGGTATACCAAACCACCAGGTAAGCAGATTCCAGAAAATAGCAGCAATCAGCCCTGCAAGGATAACTATAAGCGTAATATATGGTACTCCGTCTGCATTGGTACCTTCATGAACTGTTTTGGCAATGGTATTCGCCACTCCATGATCCCTGAATATAAAAAAAGCAACAAAATTAAAAAAAGCAGCCCACACTACGGCCTGAAATGGTGTAAGAACTTTTGTGGAAACAACCGTTGCAATGGAGTTTGCAGCATCGTGAAAGCCGTTTATAAAGTCAAATATGAGCGCAAGTGCTACAATAATAATCAATAATGTCATATGCCATAAGATTTTTTAAACAAAACAGATTGGCTGATTCTAATCAGGCATATTTTATGATGATTGATTCAATCACATTAGATGCATCTTCGCACTTGTCAGATATTACCTCAAGATCTTCGTACACGTCTTTCAGCTTAACGATCTTAATGGGGTCGGTTACATTCGAAAAAAGGTTGATTATGGCTCTGTCCAATGTATCATCAGCGTCATTCTCAAGACTATTTATCATAACACAGTCCTGTTTGATTTGACTAATATTCTTCATACTACGAAGTTTTACAACTGCATCAGCAAGGACTTTAATTGATTTATGACTAATCTCAGCCATTTCTTTCATATATTCATCATTTTCAGTAATATTATAGTTCAATATCTTTTTTGAAGACGCATAAATATAATCGGCAATGTCATCAAGGGACGTAGCTAGATAATGGATATCTTCTCTATCAAAAGGAGTTATAAAATTTTTTCCAAGTTCAATAAAAATCTGATGCGTATATTCATCATTGGTATGCTCACCAACTTCTATTGATTTCAGTAGAATAGTTCTCTTTATTTGGTCTGATTCATTCATAGCTTTTTTAAGCGTGGAGCCCATATCCTTCAAATTGATAGCGATATTTTCAAAAATATCATAAAAAATTTTATCCTTTGGCAGAAAAATTCTGATAATGTTGTTTATGGACATATGAAAAAGTCGTTTAGTTGTATTTTGAGCGGCAAAGTTATGATTTTAAAAGGATATATCTAAAGATATTATTTAGTCAAAAAAACTTAACCTAAAATTAATATTCAATAATTTTAAAATATTTTCATAACAAAATAATAATTGTGCAAGTGAGAAAAATTTATTTGTAATAAAAATTCTTCCCAATAAAATTTTAGGATTAAAAAGAAATTTTATCGCGTGTTAATGGAAATATTACTATATTTGTGTACCAGTCCTCCTAATATTTATTTTAATCGTATTTCATTTTAAACAAGGCAAGTTCAACTTACTGCCTGTCTTATCTAAACATATGTCAAAATATTATAATATTTATTAATAATTTTATATATTATAATAAAATATTATGTATTTTTGCTATTTATTAAGGATTTTTCAAAATATATACTTGTAGAATATGAGAAAGTTTTTAGGTAGTTTCTGGGTGATATTATTTATATCAATCAGCTCATATGGCCAAAACCCACAGCTAAAATCTGGAATAGTTTTCAAAAAACTATTTTTAGATTATCAATCTCAAAATGGTGGAAGCATCAGTAAATTTAATGATTATAGACATGGATTTGAAATTGGTTTCCAACGAATGCTGACGGATAAAGTTGCATTAAATATACCATTAAGATATGGTGTAGTAGATTCACATCTGGATTCTATCAATTGTCTTAAAAAAACGATAGCCAGCTTAGACGCCCAATTTCAATATCAGTTTATAGAGCCAGGAAGGAAAGTAATTCCATACGTATTGGCAGGGCTGGGAGGAGTTTATGAAGAAGAAGGAGAATTTAATCTTCAAATTCCGGCAGGTTTGGGATTTTACTTTCGGCTCGCACCTAATGCCTTTGTAAATATTCAGTCTGAATTCAGATATTCGTTTTCAGAAGATAGAAATAATCTTCAGCATGGTATAGGTTTTACCTATTTATTAGGCAAGGTCATTGAAGATGAAGTCAAACCAAAAACTGAAGTGAAGAAACCAGACAGTGATAATGATGGTATACCTGACGAACTTGATTTATGTCCTAATGCTTTTGGTTCCAAAGAACTTAATGGCTGTCCGGACAAAGATGGTGACGGAGTGGCAGATTATTTGGATAAATGTCCAGAGGTCAAAGGACTTAAGGAATTTGGAGGATGTCCTGATAGTGACAATGATGGTATTTCTGACAATGAAGACGAATGTCCAAAAGTTGCCGGACCTGCTAGCAATAAAGGTTGTCCTGTAAAAATGGAAGAACCAAAGATCACTGACACGGATGGAGATGGAGTCGAAGACAGTAAAGATAAATGTCCTAATGAAAAAGGAAGTGCTGCGAGTATGGGGTGTCCCGATACAGATGGGGATGGAATTCCTGATAAAGATGACAAATGTCCTAACAAACCAGGTCTGAAAATATACTACGGTTGTCCCGATACCGATGGTGATGGCATAGACGATAGCAGAGATAAGTGTCCGAATATCGCAGGTACAGTCGCCAATGATGGATGTCCTGAGATAAAAAAGGAAGATAAAAAAACACTGGAAGTTGCGATGCAAGCCGTACAGTTCCAAACTGGTAGCGCGGTTTTAAAATCAGAATCCAACATAGTGTTAACTCAAATTGCTGATATCATGTCGAGATACCCTGATTTCAATATGACCATTAGCGGCCATACTGATAATACAGGCAGTGCGTCTGCAAATCAAACACTTTCCGAGAAGAGAGCAAAGTCATGTTATGATTATCTCATAAAAAAAGGGGTATCATCAGTCAGAATGAGCTTTGCAGGATATGGTGAATCAAGACCAATATCTACCAATGACAATGAAAAAGGCAGATCTCTGAATAGAAGAGTAGAATTTAATCTTATACCTAGACAATAAAATTAGATAAGTGCATTATTAAAGGGAAAGGGTAATTTTTTACTTTTTCCCTTTTTTATATCATAAAAATTTCCTGTTTGTAATTTCGAAAAATTCATATGTGGAAAAATTTTCGCTTTTTTGATATATTTACTATGTTGCTATTGAAAGTTCAAGCAAAATATATTTTTAGTGCAAAATATAGAAGGCAATAAAGTATATGTGACCTAAGACAATAATGGAGAAAGCACAAATTAATAATTTAAATCCTAAAAGCAGATTTGCATTATTTTTTTTTACTATTTTTGCACATTACAATCCTTCAAATGATCAATTTAATGTATGATTAGATTATATTTTTTGGGCTTCCAATTCATCTTACTTAATTTTGCTTTATACGGACAAACCCAATTTGTTGATAAAACATTGGAATACGGGATAAATCATAGTTATGGTACAGGTACAGCGGGAGGTGGAGTAAGTTTTGTAGATTTTAATAGTGATGGTCTTGATGATTTAACTTTGGCTTCTTCAAAAGGTCAGCCAATAAGTTTTTTCAGGAATACAGTAAATGGATTAACAAAGATTAGCTTACTTCCTGATCTTAAGGAAGAAGTCAAACATATCCTTTGGGTAGACATAGACAATGATGGCGATAAAGATCTTTTTTTAACATTGGCAGACAATTATAACCGAATATTCGTTAATGATGGAAATTTGAATTTTTCAGAAATTCAACTTGGTCTTTCAACAGATGATTATACAAGTTTTGGGGCTTGTTGGGGAGATTATAATCGGGACGGATGGCTGGATTTATATTATGGTCTGCGAAGAATAGAAAAAGATGGTCTTCCAAATATTAGTAAACTTTATCAAAATAATGGCAAAAGTTTTTTTGATATTACCATTACGTCAGGAACCGAAGATGGAGGTAAAACTCCCTTCTGCTCCTCGTTTATAGACTATAATAATGATAAATGGCCGGATATCTACACAGCACATGATAGAAGACGCGGTAATACCATGTTAAAAAATAATAAAAATGGCACATTTTCGGATGTCAGTATAGCTACAGGTACAGACTTGAAAATGGACGGTATGAGTGTATCTTATGGAGATTGTAATAATGACGGTTTTTTTGAAATATACGTTTCCAACTCGGAAGTGGGAAATGCATTATTTATAAATCAGAACGGACTAATCTTTTCAGAAAATGCGGCAGAAAAAGGGGTGGCATTTAACAGTGTTGCCTGGGGAACAAACTTCTTGGATGGGGATAATGATGGTGACCAGGATCTTTATGTTAGTGGTATGTTGGTTGGTGCTGCAGCCATAAATAGTAGATATTATGTAAATGAGTATCCCGATGCCTATTATATATCAGGAACAAAAATTGTTTCAGATACAGTAAGTAGCTTCAACAATGCTATTGGGGACATTAATAATGACGGTTATCCTGACATCGCAGTTATAAATATCGGATATCCAAGTTTTATTTTTGAAAACACAGGAGGAAATAATAATTATCTGAAAATAAAACTGATTGGGGTACTCAGCAACAAAGACGGCATAGGGTCCACAATCACTCTTCATAGTAATGGTAAAAAACAGTTCAGATATACCCAATGTGGAGTTGGATTTATGGGTCAAAATTCAGATACGGAAATTTTCGGTCTTGGCTTATCAGAAAAAGTGGATTCATTGACCATCCAATGGCCAACAGGACATATTGATAAACTTGTAAATCTTGTGGCCAATAAAAAATATATAATCACAGAAGGTAGTACAACGAATGGTGAAATAATTCTCGATCCTGATGTAAATATTCTAATGATTGAAAATGTAGAAGATGAAGCTAAAAAAGGACATTATTTTTCGGTTTTCCCAAATCCTGCAGGATATGAAAATGTGATTCTACAAAACAAATATGATCTTTGCATTTCTTCGATCACAATTTATGATATTTCTGGTAGAGTTGCTTTAATAGTTAACCAACCAGATGGGAAAAATATTGATCTTCAATCGAGTCAACTTACTTCAGGATGGTACATAGTAATGATTCGAAAATGTAATGGGGAAACGCAGTCTGTCCCATTAATCAAAATTAAATAATATTATCTTGATAATCAGGAGTTTTTACATTTATATTATATTGCTTTTATACCCAAATCAATCACAGCTTCAGAGAACTCTGGGATTAATTTACCATGCTGAAGATGCCTATGAAGGTTATACTTTATTTAGTCCGATATCTTCCAAAGAGACCTATCTGATTGATATTTGTGGATATGTTGTGAATAAATGGGTTTCAAACCATTTACCTGGTCAGACAGCATATCTTCTCGCCAATGGTGACTTATTGAGAACAGCAAGAATTCCAGGCAATTTTACTGGTGGTGGTGTAGGAGGAAAGATAGAAATATATTCTTGGGACGGAAAATTAAAATGGAGCAGAACTTTTGCCACCGAATCCTATCACCAGCATCATGTGGCACACCCGATGCCAAATGGTAATATTCTTACCATACTTTGGCAAAAATACACAAAAGATGAAGCCATTCACAAAGGTTTTAATCCTGCAAAAATTACTAATCAGGGCATTTGGTCAGACAAGATCATTGAATTTAAACCACTAATGAATAATGAACTGGAAATCGTATGGGAATGGGATTTTTGGGATCATACCATTCAGGATTTCGATCCTTCAAAAAGTAATTTTGGGGTAGTGGCTGACCATCCCGAATTGCTTGATGTTAATTTTTCCGAAGATCCGGGAGCAAATGTTGCAGAATGGCTTCATGTCAATTCATTAGACTACCACCCCGAATTGGATCAGCTACTAATAAGTTCCAAATATCACAACGAATTTTACATTATAGATCACTCAACTTCAACATCAGAAGCAAAAAGTCATACAGGAGGAAAATATGGTAAAGGAGGTGATTTCCTTTATAGATGGGGCAACCCACGATCTTACCACCGGGGTAGTCAAGCAGACCATTGGCTATTCGGACAGCACGATGTCCAATGGATAAAAAAAGGAATGCCAGGTGAAAATAATATATTATTGTTTAACAATGGATCAAATAGAAAAGACGAATTATATTCTACCGTAGAAGAGATCATTACTCCGGTGACCTTATCGGGCAACTATATATCTGAAATTAATGTACCCTTCCTACCCGAATTGCCATCCTGGATATATCAGAGTAATCCCAAAACAGATTTCTATTCTTCAAGGATTTCAGGTGCCCAAAGATTACCTAATGGAAATACTTTAATTTGTGAAGGTAATGGTGGTAATTTTTTTGAAGTAAATCAAAGAGATAAAATTGTATGGCAGTATATAAATCCGATTAATAATTTTGGTCAAAATATTCAGGGTAGTTCTCCCATTAATACAGATGTTTTTAAAGTAGTTAGATACAGCAAAGATTTCTCAGGATTTGATAACAGGAATATGACTGGCACGTCCACCTTGGAAATAAATACTGACATCTATGACTGTGATCATCTAACGGCTTCAAAAGATCAATCATTTCACAATATTTCACTCTATCCGAATCCTGCAAATGACCGCATTTTTATCAGTGGAATATTAAATGATTCCTTTCACTACATCATTCGAGACATAACAGGGAAAATAATACAGGAAGACAATGTGATAAAAAATAATTCCATCAACATTAATACGCTATTGCCTTCTTTATATGTAATTCAAATAAATATTCAAAATAAGAATAAAAGTATTAATTTTGTTTTTAATAAGATGTAAATGTTAGCATATGATAAAGTATATTGTTTCTATTATCTTTTTAATCTTCATAATAGAAGTAAAAGGCCAAAATACAATAGGGCTCATTACTTACAACAAAGATATGACCTATGATGGATATAACCTGATATTCCCACACAATCAGCCAAACGTTTATCTACTCAATAACTGTGGAGAAATTGTACATACTTGGAGAGATAGTTCAATTTGGCGACCTGGCAATACTGCTTATATTACAAAAGAAGGTAAATTAGTCAAATGTAAAAGAAACCGCACTATTGCCGGGAATCCCATTTGGTTTGGTGGAGGAGGAGCTATTGTCGAAATAAGAGACTGGGATAATAATTTAGAATGGTCCTTCGAAATAAACGATACGCTCAACAGGCTGCATCATGATATCTCCCCAATGCCAAATGGTAATATCCTAATGATAGTTTGGAATAAAAAAACAAAAAATGAACTTATTGCAGCGGGACGTGATACAACAATATTTAAGGAAAATGAACTTCATTCTGATTATATTATTGAAGTAAATCCTAAAACTAGTGAAATAGTTTGGCGATGGAATATGTGGGATCATTTGATACAGGAATACGACCCAAATAAAGCTAATTTTGGTAAAGTTGCTGATCACCCTGAAAGAATTGATATAAATTTTCTTTCTGTGGTAGGAGGTAATAGTTGGTTACACACCAATGCTATTGATTATAATGAAGAACTAGATCAGGTAATGATTTCAATACCAACATTTAATGAAATCTGGATAATAGATCATTCGACAACTACCGTGCAGGCTGCTGGTGGTTCAGGCGGACTTTCTGGAAAAGGTGGGGATCTGATGTACAGATGGGGTAATGCAGCTACTTACAAAAAAGATGATGTTTTCAATCAAACCCTTTTTTTTCAGCACAATGTACATTGGATAGATGATTTTATTTCTCCATTAAATCCTAATTATGGTAAAATAGGCGTATTCAATAACAGAGCCGGTGAAAACTATTCTACCGTAAACTTTATTAATTCACCATGGGATATGTACGAATGGAGATATACCAAAACTTCTGGAGCATGGGGACCCGAATCTTCATATTATGAAAATAAACATCCTGAACCTAGTAAATTATTTTCCGGAGGCCTATCCAGTGTCCAATTACTACCAAATGATAACATCCTCATATTATCCGGTACAAGTGGTTATGCTTTTGAACTAACACCAGGCAATGAAATAGTTTGGGAATACATCGTACCTTTAAAAAATGGCAATCAAGTAAACCAAGGTTCTACGATTTCGATAAATGATAATACCACATTCAGAATGTTCAGATATCCAAAAGACTTTGAAGCATTTGATGGTAAAAATCTTGTTCCAAAAGGTTATATTGAACTTAATCCAGATATTACCTATTGTAATAAATTGGTAAATTCAGAAAATGATTTACAAAAAAACAGAACAAATTTATATCCTAATCCATCATCCGGTTTAATAACTATAGAATCGTCTATTGCTATTAATGCACATATTTATGACATAAATAATAAGCGGATTTTGAATTTTGAATTAAATGTTGGTAAAAACGAATTTGATTTTTCAAGCTTACCAAGTGGATTATATTTTGTCACTACAAATACTGGCCTGCTTAAAGCTTTTAATGTTACAAGATAATTTTATTAATTTAGGATTAAAAATAATTTAAGCATCTTGATAAAATCATATAATAAATTAAAATGAAAAATCTAGTTTTGAGCCTCATGATTTTTTCTTGTGCTAATGTTATTGGCCAAATGAGAGGAAGTACAGAATATATTGATAACTATGCAAAACTTATGACAAAAAAAGCTAAAGGGCCTCAACTCTTAGGGTCTGAATATGTTTTGGATGACTGGCACACCATAGAAGTTATGCTCAAGGATGGTATAGCAAGAATAGATAAAGCCAAATTAAATTTGCAAACCTCAAATATTGATGTTTTATACAAAGATGAAGAAAAGGAGATACTTTACAAAGACTACGATTATGTAAATTATTCAAATAAGGGCATAATAAATAAGTACATACCTGCACCCAAATATAAATCAGAAGGAATAGCACTATCAGGTTTTGTTGAAATATTGGGGGAAGGAGAAGAAAAAGTGCTGATCAACCATTATAATTATGTGAGAAAAGCAAATAGTGATGCTAAAATTATTGGTGGCGAAACAGATGACAAACTCATCAAAAAAACCGATGTGTACATACTCAAAAATAAAAAGCTATTTGAGGTAAGGAAGAAAAAAAACGTAATAGAATATTATAAATCTAGATCTTCAGAAGTTGAAAATTATATCAAAAAGGAAAAGTTAGATGTTAAAAATCCTCTAGAACTTGTGATTCTCATTGGATTGATGAATGCAAATCAGGATTTAATAGAAATAAAAAACTGAACACTTAGGAATTGTAAAGAATTAACCTATACATGTAGGCTTGTTCGTTTATCCTTTTTCTTCGTTGCAAATTTGTCAAGTAGCTACTGCTATTTTCTTCATTCGCGCCTTGAAAAATAAATAAAATAAAGACGTCAAATTTTTACACTTTATTTCATAACGAGTCCTTAGACTGTTTTCTGATAGTTAGCTAATCGGTTGCCTGTAAGTTTTTTATTCCAAATAACGAATTGTTTTGGTATATAAAAATAAAGCCGTTTATAAAATAATCATAAACGGCTTTTTATATTGATGTTATTGGAAAATCATAAAATTATTTGTCTAAACAGCTAATTTTTGGATGAAAAGAAGGTTTAAAGTACTACCTAGTGCTACAACTAAACTGATTTAAGCAAGCAGGATAAAATACTTCTTAATCAATTCATCATTTTACATTATAATCATTCACCTTTATTGTCTCTTGGATTATCCAAAAGTGCCTTTCTTGATAATCTCAATTTTCCCGTTTTAGGATCCGTTCCAATAATTTTTACCTTCACTTTATCACCTACTTTAAAGATAGTGGAAACATCATCAATCCTGGTATGTGCGACTTCAGAAACATGCAGCAAACCACTTTGTCCAAAGAATTTAACAAAAGCACCATATGGCATTAAAGACTCTATTTCTGCTTCATAAACTTCACCGACCGAAGGAGTAAAAGCAATCCTAGTGATCGCTTCCTTAGCGCCTCTCAACCCTTCAGCGTTGGTACTAGCTATGGTAACAATACCTTTATCGCCTACTTCTTCTATATTGATAATAGTACCAGTTCTTGCTTGTAGCTCCTGGATAATCTTACCACCAGGTCCTATCACGGCTCCGATAAATGATTTATCTATGATCATCTCTACCATTCTTGGTGCGTGCGGCTTAAGATCTTCATTTGGTGCGCTGATCACTTTATCCATTTCTCCCAAAATATGCAATCTGCCAGCTTTTGCCTGCATCAAAGCTTTCTCCAATGTTTCGTATGGAAGACCATCCACTTTGATGTCCATCTGACACCCAGTGATACCTTTAGAAGTCCCGGTCACTTTAAAGTCCATATCTCCTATAGCATCTTCATCTCCCAAGATATCTGAAAGAATAGCTGACTTACCACCTTCAGAAATCATTCCCATGGCAATACCTGACACTGCTGCTTTTATTTGGATACCACCATCCATCAATGCCAATGAACCAGCGCATACTGTAGCCATAGAAGAACTACCATTGGATTCCAAAATATCAGATACAATCCGCACTGTATATGGCAATCCTGCCGGCATCACTTTTTTTAGTGATCTACCAGCTAAATTTGCGTGTCCCACTTCTCTCCTACCAGCTCCACGGTTCGGTTTTACCTCCCCTACTGATAGTCCCGGGAAATTATAATGCAAAATAAATTTTTCATTATAATGTTCCAACGCATTATCAATCAACATTTGATCGAGCTTGGTACCTAATGTTAATGAGGTCAAAGCTTGAGTCTCACCTCTATTAAAAATCGCGGATCCATGCGCAGCCGGCAGATAACCTACTTCACACCATATAGGTCTGATTTCATCCAGTTGCCTACCATCCAACCTTACACTAGTATCCAAAACCATGTGCCGAATGACATATTTCTTTAGTTTATCAAAATAATCGGATATATTGGAAGATTTTTCGGCAACGTATTCTTCACCTTTTTGCTCAGTAATGGATGCAACGACTTCCTTTGAGATGTCCTTATATCCATTCTTTCTAGCTGTTTTATCTAATGCAGCAGACGAAACGGCCAATATTTTATCTTTGGCAAGGGATGCAACCAACTGCTTGAGCTCTTCGTCTACTTCCTTCACAATGATGTCTCTCTTTATCAGTGCCTTATCGCCTACCATGTTGGCTAGGGCTATTTGAGCTTTACATTGCACTTTTATCGCATCGTGAGCTATCTTAATGGCTTCTATCAATTCATGCTCTTGACATTCATTTGCTTCACCTTCCACCATCATTACATCTTTCATACTTGCTGCTACTATGATGTCTAAATCAGCAGTAGCCAATTGTGCTCTCTCGGGATTAACGATATACTTACCATCGATCTTTGCGACCCTTACTTCTGAGATTGGACCATCAAATGGTATATCAGATACTGACAAGGCAGCTGATGCGGCTAAAGCTGCATAACAATCAGGCATGTTTCTAGGATCACCAGAAATCAAGCTGAGCATGATTTGAGTCTCATTAAGAAATGTATCCGGGAATAGCGGTCTTACCGCTCTGTCTACCAATCTGGATATTAAGATTTCATATTCAGACAATCGACTTTCTCGTCTGAAAAAATTACCCGGTATTTTACCGGCAGCAGCAAACTTCTCCTGATAATCTACTGAAAGTGGAAAAAATGATTGATCTGGTTTTGATTCAGGACTTGCTACCACGGTAGCTAAAATCATAGTGTCTTCTACTTTTACTACAACAGAACCATGTGCCTGAGTCGCTAACTTGCCGGTTTCAATTATAACTTCCTTACCATCAGGAAGTCTGAATGAAGTTGATGTAGGAATGATATTTCCCATAAATTTATTTTGAATATTTTATAAATGATAATTACTAACTATTCTAAGAAACATACTTTGGTTAAATCAATATAAATTGACCTTATCTTAACACCTGTTTGTATCAAAGTCGGTCATTTTCAGAAAGGGAGGCAGAATCTGAAATGACCAATTTAAAATTGATGTGCAAATATAGATAAATATTTTAACCTATATATATAATTTTTATAATAAATAAAAAAGGAGCGAATTATTACATTCGCTCCTTTAAATTATTTTCTTATTCCTAATTTTTCAATCAGATTTCTGTATCCCTGAATGTCTTTATGCATAAGATATTTCAACAATCTTTTCCTTTTACCTACGAGAGTCAGCATACTCCTTTTACAGGAATTATCTTGCTTATTACTTTTCAAATGCTCGGAAAGTGCTTTGATCCTAAAAGTAAATAATGCAATCTGCCCTTCAGTAGATCCAGTATTACTAGCTGAACCTCCGTGCTCAGCAAAAATTTGATTTTTCTTTTCTTCTGTTAAATACGTTGACATTTTTAATTTTTATATGGTAACCAATGATACAAATTACGAAAATCTGTAAATAGCGCCGCAAAGGTAAAATATTTTAACATTTAGATGTTATAAAAATCAAATTATTATTTTATAAATTCATTCAATATTTACTTCTTCATAATTTTGGTCACGGAAGAATGTGTGTCAGAACTTAATTTTAATAAATATAATCCCGTATTGATCATTGATATATCCAATTTCAGAAGATCATCTTTTGAAATTGTAATGTAATCCTGTATAATCACTCTTCCACTCAAATCTAATAGTTGCAAATGATATGATTCATTCTGAGATGAATTGTTAGACTGAATGTTTATATAATCAAAGGCAGGATTTGGCCAAACTTTGATCTGATCATCTTTTATAGTCCTTGCTGCTACTTGCCCGGATTCTGTTAAACAGTTGCGACAGTTATTATCTAAACCACTCACGTTTTTAAACATGGATGTCACTGTATTTCCATCCACATTACTATGTGTAGCAATACCTACTAACAGACACTCATTCAGGGTTAATGCTGATTGAAACAGCAATTGCCAAGTCACCCCATTTGTAGATAAATACCCTTTGAACACATTACCTGTTCTTGTCAGTTTCATCCAGGTTCTGTTTAAGTGAGGTTTATTCTGTATTAAAGGTGCTGCACCTGTAACACTTCGAATACCCCAAGAAGTATTTGTATTTGCTCTATTAAAAAGCCATACATATTTAGAAGTAGCTGTAGCATTTTCACGCATCATTAAACCAGCAAATCCAAACGGTGTTACTCCCATATATTGTGCGATAATTTCACCATCCCCACAAAGCTCCTGAAAAACAAAAGTAAGGTCATCCGCCCCAGACGCAGGGTTAAAACAATTGGATGTTTGTGTCCACGTATTGGTATTTCCATTGAATGAAGTTGAACCGGTATTACAACCAATACTACTAGGGTTCCAGCCAAATGGAAGCGACGGCTGGCATTGAGTAGCGTGATAACCTAAACCCCATAATGTGTTCTGCGGATAGGTTTCCCATTCTAAAGATGGATTATAAGCATCTGTCCCATTATTATCTCCTTTCTGTATATAATTATATCTTCTTAATGTTTGCTCTGAAGTTTCCACGCCAGAATCGCTCCAGTTTGTGCCCGGGTTTACCCCTATCTGACCGATTATATCAGCAATACCAGAGAGGTTACGCAAGACTACTGCATCGTTACCATTAAACCATCCGCCGGTGCCAAGCTGATCTGCCTGACTTGTAAAATCAGTCGTTGCACCTGAATTACAAACTACATAAACATCACCAGGTAAAATAATTCCCGTTAGATTTAAGAAAAGTGTTGAAACCGGATTGCCATTAAAATACATTTCTATTTTATATCCTTCTGCTGCAAGGTCAATAGCTGATGAAGTAGGATTATAGATTTCCAGACACTTGTTGTTTCCACCACCTTCAATGTATTCAGAGAAAAATGGATAAGTACATGGGGCGATAAAAGTACATGGCGAAGGGGCTGTTCCTGCATTATTGTTTGTAAACGAACAACCCATCACATCAGAAAAAGCAGCCGAAATGAATATTGGGCCACTGTCAGCTGAAAACCTTACATTGGTGAAGGTGTACGTTGATGCACCTAAGGAAATAGCATTTACTGACGTGACACCACCAATGTTATCACCTGACAATGAAAGAGTTCCTGTATTAGGTTTTACATTGTAATCCACCATAACATCCGCTGTAAAATAATCATCTGATCCATTTATTGGCGTACCATTATTATTACAACTGCCAATATTGGCTAATGTTACTGCACTGACATTACAAACGCCAGCTGAACAACTTGCAACAGTAGGTCCAACTGCAGTTCTTACACAAGTAGTCGATTCGGCAGAAAATTCAATCTCAACAACCGTTGGTGTATTATCGGCTTTAAACCTTACTCCGGTAAAAGTATAGGGACTTGTTAATCCGATAGTTGACACACTTAAGGCTCCTCCCCCGGATATTGCATCGTTACCAGATTCAAATTGTAGTAATCCCATAACCGGCGGATTAGAGAATGAAACACTCACATCCGCTGTAAAATAATCATCGTTTGAATTAGCTGGCGTACCATTGTCATTACATGGTCCTACATTTTGAAATACTACAGAACTTATATTACAGGAATTGTCTAAAACTAAAGTATTCAAATTAAAATCATCTATTGATAGTCCATGATCATTTCCTGCATCATTATTTTCTATCCATCTTATCCATAGAGTTGTACCTGTCGCCCACATTAATCCGGAAATTGTGCCTCCTTTTCCTGTTACTTTGCCGGCAACATTACCATCAACCGCTGCTGGAGTAGCTGTAGCCACTGGAGAAGTCCAGTCAAAATTACCACCAGGAGCTGTCCAGGTTGAAACAGTGGTAAATGAAGCACCAATGCCATGTTCTAAGACCATGGATTGGGCTGTTGTATTTCCTCCATTTCTCCATTGTTCTCCATCAAAAGATATATTAAATGATGTGATGGTACTACCTGTGTTATTTGTAAATCCTATAGCTATCCAACCTGCAACGGCACCACTGGAAGGAGAACCAAAATATGCTCCGCCAGAAGCAAGCCCACCAAGTGATCTTTCAGAAGATGAAGCAGTTCCGTAACTTAAAAAAGCTCCAGCACTTGATGAACCAGTACCTTGTTCATAAGTTGTAATTGCCGCAGGTGTTTTGTTAAAAAGATGCCAACCAACTAAGGTAACATTATTACTCCATGCAACAGCAGTTCCCGTGTTTGCTAAAGTAATAAAATTCTGGTTATAGGTAAACGCACCACTTGGTATGGATATCTGGGCAAAATTAGAAAATGTACAGCCCATCAAAATAAGCATTAATAGACCTTTGGAAAATATTAAGTTTTTCATATAAAATTATTATGTTTAAAAAATGCAACAATTAGAAAATAGCCAAAATGACTTATTTGAATGCAAAAGTACATAATACATCAAGACTGACAAAGTATATTTTTAATAAATTATAATATATTTAATAAATATGTATAGGTAGTTGATAATGAGTATATTAAAAATCCGAAATTAGCATTTTTAGAATATAATTAACAATAATTTAATAAGCACTATATTTGCAATAATTTAAGTTTGGACATGAAGTTTAATTATAAATATTTATTAGCTGCTATCTCTCTATTACTTACAGGTGGAGTGATTTATTATTTGAGTGATATCGTCACCTACATCCTGATGGCGTGGGTGATTTCCATGATCGGGGCACCTGTTGTTGTGTTTTTGCGTCGGTTTGTGGGTAAAAACATTGCTGCCCTTTTCACTTTAAGTTTATTTGTACTTGGATTTATGGGGTTAGTCTGGATATTTATTCCTCCATTGGTTAATCAGATAGAAAATTTGTCCAAAGTAGATTATAATAAAGTGGTTACTGCACTGGAAGAGCCAATAAGGGATTGGGAAAAATGGCTAATAAATAAAAAACTGATGATAGCTGCTGATACCAGTTCGGGAAGTATAGCGCGTCCATTAAACGATACTTTACATACGCTAAGTCATATTGTTACTCTGGATAACACCGTAGCAGGTTGGGACACCTTGTCCGGTCAACCCATAAAAATCATAATCAATCTTGACAACAATTTTTCGGAAACAACATCCGAATTAAATAAAAACAACGATCAAAATGAAGGCTTTTTTGTAATCCTCAAAAATAATATGAGTACTTATCTCAATCCACAGAAAATTCAGCAAATGTTTGGAGAATCATTAAGTGCATTTGGAAATGTCATGGTTGGTGTTTTTTCTATTTTTTTTATTGGTTTTTTCTTCTTACGAGAACAGGGTCTATTTGATAATATTCTGACGGCTTTGGTACCCACAGGATATGAACAACAAACAAAACAAGCTGTGGACGAAACGAGTAAGTTACTTATCAGATATTTTGTTGGCATTTTACTTCAGGTAACCATCATCACTTTTATAGTAGGTTCATCTCTGACCATTTTAGGCGTAAAAAATGCCTTATTGATTGGTTTTTTTGCCGGAATGATGAATGTTATACCATATATTGGGCCCATTATCGCCGCAGGTGTGGGTGTAATGATCACATTATCTTCCAATATGGAGCTTTCCTTTTATGACGAAATGATTCCGCTTCTCACGAAAGTATTGCTGGTTTTTATTGTCACCAGATTGATAGATGATATCATACTGCAGCCAAATATTTTTTCAAAAAGTGTGAAAGCTCATCCGTTAGAGATATTTATCATAGTTCTTGTGGGCGCTAAAATAGGTGGTATCCTGGGTATGGTACTTGCAATTCCTTTTTACACAGCATTCAGGGTTATAGGCAAAGTTTTTTTGAGTGAGTTTAAAGTCATCCAGAAGTTAACCAGAAATATGTAGAATCAATATTCGAGCTTTTTTAAAGCAGGTGTTTTGACCCAAGCGATAGCTGTAACCAAAAGTGTCATACATCCACCAAAAATTACCGAAGGTACCGTTCCTAACAAAGAAGCTGCTACACCACTCTCAAATTGCCCCAGTTCATTGCTACTGTTTATAAATACTGAGCTTACGGAAGATACCCTGCCTCTCATGTGATCAGGGACCAGCAACTGAAAGATTGTACCTCTGATGATCACACTTACCCCGTCAAAAAGCCCACTAACAAGCAATGCCGAAAAACTGATCCAAAAAGACTTGGATATTGCAAAAATGATGATACAAACACCAAAACCTGCTATGGAATACATAAGTTTAAATCCCTGTCTATTGTCGAGTGGGTATTTTGTTAAAAAAAATATAGCTATGAAATTGCCTAGATAAGTAGCTGACATCAAGAGTCCAAAAGCCTGCGGTCCCACCTGCAGAATATCTTTTGCATATACGGGCAATAATGCAATGGCCCCTCCAAATAAAACAGCAAACATATCCAGTCCCATGGCCCCTAATAAAGCTTTCTGATTCCATACAAACTCTATTCCCTCTTTCATACTCTCCCAGGTTTTGGTCTTACCCCTGTCATAACTCACCTCTTTTTCACCAATTCTGCTGAATATTACCCCTGCAATGATCATCAAAACACTGACAATACAAAAAGAAATACTCACCTGCCACCACCCGACCATAAAGCCAGCTATCAAAGGACCTAAAACAGCAGCTATCAACCAGCTCATACTATTTACAGAAGCAGCTTTTACCAAATCTTCAGGTCTTACAATCTGTGCTAAAATTGCCGAAAATGATGGTGAAATATACGCTCGAACCAATCCTGTGAACCCAACAAAGGCATAAATTAAATATGGCTTACCAATATTGCCTGGAAAAAATAAACCTCCTGAAGTAACCGCTGCAAAAGCTAAAGTTATGACAAAATATACCAGCAGACACTTTAAAATCAATGATCTTTTGTGGCTAGAATCAACTTTAACTCCTGCAGGGAGTGCAAGCAAAACGGCAGGAATTACTTCGCTCAAGCCAAGAATACCAAGTGCCAATTTACTGCCTGTGATCTCATACAGATACCAACCCAACAGAACAGGCACCATTTTCATACCGGATGTAAAAATGATCCTTGATACGATAAACAGCGTAAATTCCCTATTGATGACCTGAAATTTAATTTTCATTCAGGGCTGACTAATCTATGATCTTTTTAAGATTACGGTAACTAATCTCAATGCTTTGAAGTGGTGAAATGTGGTGATTTGAATCTTGCTCCACAAAAAACAAATCCATCGATGCTTTGGCTTTAGAATTAAATATTGAAGCATAGTCAACAATACCTGTACCTACCTCAGTAAATGATCTTTCTGCATTATTGGCCATGTCTTTGATATGCCAGAGAGGAAATCTTCCGGAATGCTCATCCATTAACTTCACAGAATCTACATTTGCTTTTTTTGTCCAGTAATGATCCAGTTCAAATTTCACTAAACTTTTATCCGTATCTTTGAGAAGTATATCATAAGGGACCACACCATTGATCGGTATAAATTCAAAATCATGGTTGTGATGAAAAAATATTAGGTTATACTTTTTAGCTGTTTCAGCACAAGTATTAAATAAAGCCGCATGTCTTTTATAATCGTCAATGGTTTTTCTTTCGCCGATTTCAAAGTACCCACAGCCTATATATTTTTGCCCCATATATACTGCATCTTCACATACAGCTTCCCAATTTTTTGACATGGAATGTGTTATATCGGTTTTTCCAAATCCCGTATTGGTGTGACCACTCCACATTTTTAGTCCATTATCATCCAATAATACCTTAAACTCTTTTTTGTCCAGACCATAAAATTTTCCATTTTTATAACCTGCGCACTCCACATGATTATATCCTACATCAGCAATTTTACTAATTGTAGAAATGGCATTTTTTCCCATATCATCCCTCACTGTGTAGAGCTGAAGGCCGATACTTTTCAATTTCCCATCAAATATGAATAGATCTGAAAATGTGGGAGAAATCACAGCACCTAAAATAGAAGAGCCTCCTAACTCCAAAAATGTTCTGCGTTGCATACGTAAAATTTAATATAAATAAACAAAATTACCATTCCAATCTATAACTTAACACGGGTACCAGACCCAATTGTTTTTGCAAAAGTACTGTTTTCAGCAATGGGTCGTAATATCTGAAGCCATCATTTTCTCGATTGAGTACATTTTGTATGTCGAGTGACCAACGGTGGGTCTTTTTACTATTTGATTTACGACTTGTATATACAATTCGGAAATCTACTCTGGCATAAGGCCTCAATCTGTTAACAAACGCTGATGAATAATCATAAACATCAGATATGTTTGATGACAAATACTGTTCCCGTTGCCCACCTCTAAGATGTGACGAAACAGAGCTAGTGATTGATCTGTTTTTTTTCCCTCCGGAGTAGTTTTTAGTATAAGAAACCATACCTCCTGTTGTAAACCCAAAATCATAACGCCCATTGTAAAAAACGGTTCTATTTTCAGGCAATGAATACTGACTTCTAAAAATGCTGCCATTGATCTGGATAGTCCATCGATCACTGAAATTTGAATTCCAATCCGCACTCGCACCAAATACTCTTGCAGCAGATGTTTGTACTATATTCAAAAATTCCGCTCCTGATATAAAATCATAACCGCCTGAAGACCCATTGAATATATTCAGGACATTCAGCGTATCAGTAGCCAAGACAAAATTTGAAATATTATTAAAATGATGGTAAAATATTTGTGTATTCCATTTAGTTTTGCCTTTTAACAACTCGTAAGTCAATTGTAAATGATGCCCCATAATTCTGCTGTTTGGCGTCACCTCAGTCATTACAAACGGACTGGAATAATTATCAAATCCTGCATATCTATAATCCAACACCAATTTTGATTTTTCGCTATTCAGGTACCTGACTGAAACAGATGGCTCAGGATCAAGTCTTTTTGTTCTGGTATCATAATAAAGTCCACTACCAAAATCGAATTCAACCGGCCATTTGTTCATTCTCACCTGAGCAAATTTCATATATGAATATGCAGAAAAATAATTTTCCTGATTGACTTTAATAGTTTTTCGGAAGTATTGATTGAAATGATAATTTATTCTTAACCCAATAGACATTTGCAAATCTTCATACTCAGCATTGCTAAATGAAGTATGACTGGAAATGAGACCTTGATTTGTACTATTTTGAGACTGGATATTAATTCCAGTATCAGCTGACCAAAAAGGATCCGTAGTTTCGCTTCTGCTATTGTCAAGAAAAGAAGCTATAAACGTACTATGAAAACGATCTTCAAATTTTTCTGCAATCCGTGTAAAATCTAAACCTAAGATACCTATGTTATTTTTGAACTGAATATTTTGTATATCTTTTGCTTTTCTAATGGTATCAGTCGTACTGATTGCATTATGAATATTTTTACTTGTCCCGTACGTGCCGAAAAACTTTAAGCTTTGTCTATCATCTTTGATAATATCGCCGTACATACTCATGTCCTGATATCCAATTTTCTCATTACCAAAGTTGACACCTAATTTATCCAGCAAACCAACAAAACTATATCGATATGCCCCGTAATAATTCTTATTTCCTCGCTGAACTCCCAGACCAGCTTCCAACCCAATCAGATTTAAATCTACAAAAGATTTTATCTTAGGTGCCATCTTCATATTGGAAATACCCGACATAATATTGCTATATGATATATCAGCCGGACTAGCCTCAAAATGGTAATAGTCCAGAATTGAACCACTCAAAGCATTCACACCACCTGCATTACCTGTAGCCAAGTCATTGGCTGTACCTGCGTTGGATAAGTGATTGGGATTGACGATGTCTGCGCCGAAAAGTTGCCAACGAGCTGATTCGGGTGGCATACCTCTGAATATGATGGCATTAGCTCCGTCATTGGGTGTAGAGAATCCCGGATATTTTATGAGGATACGAGCTGGATCTTGAAAGGAAGCCGGCATGACTTTATATTGGTTTTGGGTCATGGTGAGGTCACCATTTTTGTAGGGTTTTTCGGTGATGGTGATATCAGGTATAAGCATTGGAACAATTCTATCTAATGTATTTATAATAAAATCACTTGAGTCACTTTTCACTTGGCACGAACCAAAATAAACCCAACAAACAGTAAAAATTACAGCTAAATAAAATTTTATTTTTAAATACATTTACGGGATTAAATTTACTTGATAAATGACTGACATGGATAGTACGATAGCAATTCCAAAACTCAACAGCGTACCTAGAAGTATGTATTCCGTAAGCTTTCGATCTTTAGACTCTTTGAGATCACCAAATCGGAAAACAGATTTTGCCGCTAGCAAAAATCCACCAGCTTCCCATCGATTGGCTATGATGAAAATGAAAACAAATGACCTTTCTAGTATGCCAATATATTTTCCAGCATTGAGCAGCGAATCATCATCTGCTTCACCAATGAGTGCTGACCAAGGTAAAAGAAATTTTTGCATAATGATAGACATAAGTAGTGTCAAGACTAGGTAACCCTTAAAAAATATGATATTTCTATTATTTAAAATTTGCTCGATGTCAATAGAAATGTATCCTGCAAAGTATATATTGGCCAATAAGATAATAGTTATAATATGCAACAATTGGTCAACGAAAAACCAATTTCTTTTAGTTTTCACATTTTGGAATACCAGTTTTGGTAGGTCTATAACAAAGTGAACGAAAGCTAACGGAATGGCTATTTTCCAAGCATTCCAATCCCATAAAAATAGCCAAACCAATATACCATGAATGGCAGAATGAATATACAGACAAATGCTTTTGTGCTTTTTCTGTTCCTTATCTTCTACCCATTTTGATGGTCGCAAATAGAAATCGCCTACAAAATGAGCCAAAATCATTTTTGTAATCAATAGTGTCATTTTATGGCATTTATTTTTTTGACAAACATATTATTCAAATCCATCAGAACATCAAAATTCGCTCTTTTTAGTCTTTGGGAGATAGCGGCTTGTGTCATACCCACCATCTTTGCAATTTCCTCTTGAGAGATAGATTTGTTTTCCAATATTAATGATACAATTTCAGCGGACGCAACACTCCACTTATCCATAAAACCAGTTAGTACAAGCTTAATATAAAGATTCAGCTCCTGATCTAATTCATTGTTCCCAGTGTTTACTAATAGGGTACTTTTATTTTTCCTTAACTCTTCAAATGTGCGCCCTGACCTTACGAAAGCTGTACCATTTGACTCAAGAATATTCTTATTTGCAACAATCTCATCGCCCAATCCAATACTTAATCTTACATCGAGATCTTTGAATTGTCTCATCTTGGCTTTAATCTGTATAGATGTGATGAAAGCTTCATCAATGTTTCTAACTCGTAATTGAAATTCATCACCTCTATAAATAGCCCAATCTGCTGATGATTTACCAAGTGTATTAAAATATTTCTTTAAGACTGAAAGCCATTTCTTGGTATCTATTTTTTCAGAATTTATGACATCTCCAGTAATAACTGCTACCATAATATAAATAATTTGAACACAAATATAAGCTATTTTGCTTATATTACAATTTATAAGCTATTTTGCTTATATTTCAAATTATAAGCTAATTTGCTTATATTACAATTTATAAGCTATTTTGCTAATATTTCAATTTATTAGTTTATTCGCTAATATATAAATAATAGTTATACATCAAATCCCCAAAATCTTTCTCAAAAAACCTTCGTCCACCTCTGTGCCGGCAAAATCATCAAACGCTTTTTCTGTGACTTCTATGATATGGCTTTGGATAAATGGCGCTCCTTCTCTCGCTCCTTGTGCAGCGGATTTGATACAACATTCCCACTCCATCACTGCCCAACCATCATATCCGTATTGTGACAACTTACTGAAGATACCTTTGAAGTCTACCTGTCCGTCGCCCGGAGATCTGAATCGCCCTGCCCTATCCTTCCAGTCTGCATAGCCACCATATACGCCACATTTGCCCGTAGGGTTAAACTCAGCATCTTTCACATGGAAAGCCTTGATGCGCTCATGGTAGAAATCTATATATTGGAGATAATCAAGCTGTTGCAATACAAAATGACTTGGATCAAAAAGAAGACATGCCCTACTATGATTATTGACTTTCTCTAGAAATCTTTCATAACTCAATCCATCATGAAGATCTTCACCGGGATGCACTTCATAACAAACATCCACACCACATTCATCAAAATGATTCAATATAGGCAACCATCTGTCCGCCAACTCCTGAAATCCAAGATC
>Ga0105047_10001712_pt1 | contig 39443 bp, 24 predicted proteins | sample MAT04_FD_78384 | JGI IMG/M metagenome (GOLD analysis project Ga0105047, IMG submission 78384) | Freshwater microbial communities from Lake Fryxell liftoff mats and glacier meltwater in Antarctica - MAT-04 (megahit assembly) | ecosystem: Environmental > Aquatic > Freshwater > Ice > Liftoff...
GTCCTAAAGATTGAAACTCGTGGAGCGTTCGAACAACTTCCGTCCTTATTGGTGGCATCTATGCGCACGCCGTGTGACGGTGTGATGATCGCTCGCGGCGACCTCGCCATCGAGTGCGGTTTCGAGCGACTGGCGGAGGTTCAGGAACAGATTCTATGGATCTGCGAGGCTGCTCATGTGCCGGTAATTTGGGCCACCCAGGTCCTGGAGAGCGTTGCGAAGGACGGATTGGCGTCGCGTGCCGAAGTCTCCGATGCCGCGAGTAGCCAGCGAGCAGAGTGCGTGATGCTGAACAAAGGGGAGCATATTATGAAGGCATTGCAAACCCTGGATAACATTCTCCAACGGATGCAATCGCATCAGCACAAAAAACGCTCAATGCTGAGCCCGCTTGACCTTGCGAGCCGCTTCCCGCAATAGCAATCAGCTCTAGAATCATCGATGGGGAGGACGGATGCCGCGCTGGCTCATTGTGCTGTGGCAGTTATAGGGGTTTGAGAGGGTGATGCCGCGCACGTGGCGCTACTCAGCGGCTAACAACGTTTTGACGTGGAGTAGATTCATGCCGAGCGACAAATTTTACCCAGAATACGCAAACTGCAGCCCGAAGGCTCCCACAGCTTATTAGGATCTACGCCAATTGCAGGATCCCCTCGGGTTTCATTATCGCGGGGGCTTCCAGTCTGACGATTACGTTCAATGTGCCGATTTATCGGGCTGTAGCAATTGTGAAGCAGGCGGAGCATGCGAGGAACAACGGTTGACCACGTATGAACCACGGCCTGAATCCGCGATCTCAATTGGAGTCGCCGAAGCGGTGATGCAAAGCGCGATCAACGCCATGCTGTCCGCCGCCGCCGCTGCCGGGGTTGCGTTGGAAACGCGCTCGGTTCGAGAGGCAATGATGCGCGCAGTGCTTGCGCACCCAGGTGATTGGGCTAGCACCTGGCTCCTGCGATTTCAGGTAGTCGCTGCCGAGATGCAGTTGCAATGCTTCTCCGGAACTCAGTCGATTCGCAATGTCCTAAGTCTGCCTCGTCAGTCGGCTCCGGTCATCGTCTACACGCTGTCGGAGGAGTCATCTCACCGCTGGCTAATGCTCGCCGACCGGCGCCTGCAGAAAGTGCTAGCGGATTTCGGAGTTGGCGAGCCGGCATGGAAGACTCCACGCAGCGTGATCCGAGAAATGAGCCTGCCGGACGAAAACGCCCAGGTCGAATTCCTCTCGCTCCAGGCCGCCGCGCCGTGCGCGTCGGCAACTCGGGATCCGAAACACGGACATTTGGCGCACGAGGTTCCACCGCTGCCGCGTTTATTGCGACTGTTGCGCCTCGATTCGCGCGACGTTTGGACGATCGCAATCTTCTCGGTTGGTGTCGGCATCCTCAGTTTGGCGACCCCAATCGCTGTGGAGCTCTTGGTCAATACGATTGCGTTCGGCAGCCTGGTTCAGCCGGTTGTCATCTTGTCCTTCGTGCTGTTTACGTGCCTGGCTTTCATGGTCAGTATGCAACTGATTCAGACGTACGTCGTCGAGACCCTGCAGCGTCGAGTGTTCGTGCGCACTTTGGCGGACCTTTCTTATCGTTTGCCGCGCGTTCAGCCTTCGGCTTATGACGATCGTTATGGCCCAGAGCTCGTCAACCGCTTCCTGGATGTGGCAATCTTCCAGAAATCGCTGGGTTCGCTGTTGCTGGATGGTCTCTCCATTGTCTTGCAGGCCGCACTTGGAATGATCGTCCTCGCGGCATACCACCCGTATCTCCTTGGATTCGACGTGGTGATGCTGGCCACAATCATGGGGATCATCTTCGTTTTAGGTCGTGGGGCGACAGCCACGGCAATTGATGAATCCGTTGCCAAGTACGAAGCCGCCGGCTGGTTGCAGGAGCTTGCGCGGCAGCCCATTTCCATTAAAATGTCCGGCGGGCCTGAACTGGCGATGTCGCGGGCTGATCACCTTGCGAAGCAATATCTGTCCGCCCGCAGTGGTCATTTCCGCATCTTAATGCGTCAAATCGTCGCTTCGTTCGGTTTGCAGGTTTTATCTAGCACGGTCTTGCTGGGTCTGGGTGGCTGGCTGGTGATTCAACGAGAACTGACACTCGGTCAACTGGTCGCCGCAGAGTTGATTGTTGGAAATATCGCTCGTTCGTTCGCCAAATTTGGCAAGCATTTTGAGTCGTATTACGACCTGCTGGCATCAACGAATAAACTCGGCCACCTATTCGATTTGCCCTTGGAACGCCTGAGCGGTGAGGCGTTCCCAGCTGCCGGACAAGCCGTGTCCGTCAAGGTTTCCGAGCTGGAATTCGCGTACCCAGACGGGCGAGGTCTCTTTGGAAGCCTGAACGCGGATATCCTCGCGCTCGACCGGGTCGCCGTGATTGGACCGTCCGGCAGCGGCAAGAGTACGTTCTTACAACTGCTCTATGGATTGAGAACGCCCTCTCGCGGATTCATACAGTTCGACGGCATTGATCTGCGGCAGCTCAATCTCAGCGCTTTACGATCCCAAATCGCGCTAGTGCAGCAGCTTGACTTAATGATGGGATCGATACTCGAAAATGTCCGCTGGGGTCGGAGCCGGCTGACAATCGCCGACGTAAATTCTGCCTTGGCCGCAGTTGGTTTACTTGATACCGCACTGCGTTTGCCATCGGGACTCGATACCCAGATTTCTCCAGACGGCAGCCCTCTCTCGGGAGGTCAGGCACGCGCGCTAACGATCGCCAGGGCGATTGCTGGAGAACCGCGCCTTCTGCTGGTCGATGGTGCGCTCGATGAGCTAGAAGGTGAACTCCTGGAGCGAGTCACGGCGACTGTCTTCGATCCGCAGGCGCCATGGACATTGTTTCTGGTCACGAATCACGACGAAGTCCGACGACGCTGCGTGAAATCGTTGCGTTTGCAAGCTGGATCGGCTGTCATTGGTCCAGAGATTGCGAGTTGACTCACATGCAAACCACGAACGCTCAGTCACACAGCACGCAGGAGCTAATGCCGGTCGACATGCCGGCGTTACGGCTCGTGCAATCCCCGCGCGGCCCGCGACAACTAGCGAGATTGTTGCTGATCGCACTGACTGTAGCAGCAGTGGCGGTCATTTTTCTGCCGTGGCAGCAGGCGGCATCTGGAACTGGGCAAGTAACGGCCTATTCTCCGCTCGAGCGTCCTCAGGCGATCCCCGCGCCTATCACGGGCCGCATTGTGAATTGGTACGGACACCGAGAAGGATCTCGCGTGAGCAAGGGCGAGACGATCGTCCAGATCCAAGACAACGATCCCGAGTACCTCGCGCGGTTGGAACAATCCGTGGAGCAGGCGAAGCTAAAAGTCGCGGCCGCAAAAGCGAAGGTCAAAGAGTACGATTTTCAAATCGATCAACTGAAGGCCTATCGTGATTTCACCGTAGTAGCGGCGGCAAGCGTCATCGAAGGAGCCCGGCAGAAAGTTAAGTCAGCCCAGCAAGGGCTGGAAGCAGCCCAGGCAGACTTGTTAGCTGCCAAGCTGAACTACGATCGCAAGAAACCCCTGGCAGACGAGGGCTACGAGTCCGATCGCGCCCTGGATATGGCCACCCGAGAGCTGACCGTCGCGAAAACGGACGTCGCCAAGTACTCCGCAGATTTAGAATCGGCGAAGGCCGACGTGGCAGCAAAGGACGCGACGCGCGATAGTTATCAATCGGACGGGGACTCGAAAATCTCGAAGGCCCGTGCAGAGCGTGAAGAGGCCTTAGGCGACGTCGCGCTCGCGGAAAAGGAGCTTTTGACCTCCCGGCGTGATCTGGCAAGGCAGTCAACTCAAGACGTTACCTCACCGGTCGATGGCACGATTCTTCGGCTGCAGGCAGCTTCCGCCGGTGACCAGGTCAAGGCGGGAGATCCGCTGTTCTTGATTGTCCCTGACGTGTTTCATCGAGCGGTTGAGCTTTATGTCGATGGCAACGATGCGACCCTGATCGAACCTGGCGGCAAGGTGCGGTTGGTGTTTGAAGGATTTCCGGGCGTGCAGTTCGCTGGTTGGCCGTCGGTGGCTGTTGGCACGTTTGGAGGTCTCGTCGATTTGGTAGACGCCAGCGATAACGGTCAGGGTTCTTTCCGCATCTTAATTGTGCCTGACGAGTCCGAAGAACCTTGGCCTGGCGATCCTTACCTCCGTCAAGGTGTTAAGGCCAACGGTTGGGTCCTCCTTAATCGCGTTCCGCTCTGGTATGAGATTTGGCGCAAACTAAACGGTTTCCCGCCGAAGGTCGGGGACTATGCTCCAGAATCGAAGCCTGCCAAGGAGTTCAAAAAACTCAAGAAGTGAGGTAGCTTTGCCTTCCGTCTTGCGGGACTCAAATGCAGACTCCCATGCTTTCGAACGACCAATTCAAAGGGCGCGACTTTGTCAGTACGTCAGACTCTATTCATAGCATGTCTGCATCTTGCTCTGCTTGATGCCCAACTTGCCTGGGGTGATTCGCCAGCTCCGCCAGCGACACTGCAGACTGGGCCGAGTCACCCTGCGCCCAAGGTAAACGAACCATGGAACACGGCACGGCGCATCCCTGTGGAGGAGTTGCCAGGTCCGCAACAACAGACCACGATGCTCCCATCTGTTGGCGGAACTGCACGGCTACCCCGACTTCCCCCCCCAGAAGACTCGCCTTTTACTGGTTCGCGAGCGTTTGTGCAGCCACTTCCGAATATGATGCGGAACCTACCAGACACGGCAAAGATTCTACCGAACGGCAAGCAGCCTGAGACCGTCGGCCAGCCAACACTAACCTTGAGCCTGGAAACAGTGTTGCGTTCCGTCGAGCAGGATTATCCGCTTCTGGCTGCCGCGTTTCAGGAACGAGGGATTGCGGCCGGCGATTTGCTAGCGGCCGACGGCCCCTTCGACACCAGACTTGTTAGCGGAGGAAAGAGCGTGCCGCTCGGGTACTATCAGTACACAACCGCCGACACGTACTTGGAGAGGGCCAATCGGAATGGCGGACGATCGTTTGCTGGATACAGGATTGGCACCGGACCAACCTTTCCGATTTGGTACGGTGAGCTGGAGACCAATACGGGAGGGGAATTCCGCGCCGGGCATACGCAATCCTTATTGCAAGGCCTCGTCATCGACAAGCGCCGAGCCGACCTGATCAAAGCTCAGATCGCTCGGACGATTGCAGAGCCAGTTATTGTAGAACAGCGGATTGACTTTCTTAGGGCAGCCGCGGTTGCCTACTGGGAATGGTTGGGCGCTGGTCGGAAGTACGTGATCGCCCAGCAGGTGCTAAATGAAGCCTCGGAGCGAAACAAGATTCTGTCTGAACGTGTCCGGCGTGGCGACGCGGCGGAGATCGAGCAGGTCGATAATCAACGGATTGTCGTCGATCGGGAGGCAAAGCTGATTGCCGCCGGGCGCAAGTTTCAGGAAACGGCGATTAAGCTCTCGTTGTTCTATCGAGATGAAGCAGGCCTGCCGCTGCTGCCTGACCCGAGACAGCTTCCGCATTTCTTCCCGATGCCGCGAGCGCCCAATCCGAATCAACTGACAAGCGACCTTCAACTTGCCTACCAGAGGAGGCCGGAACTGCGCGAGCTATCTCTCAAGCGTCAGTCGCTGAATGTCGAACGAAACTTGGCTCGGAACCAAACGCTACCGCAACTCGACGGCTTTATCACAGCCGCGAAAGACGTTGGCTCAGAGACTCCACCGATTGACAAGACGCCGTTTCAACTGGAAACCGGACTGGTTGGCTCAGTCCCGCTGCAACGCAGCGCAGCTCGAGGAAACATGCGAGCTGCAGAGGCATCGATAAGGCAAGTTAGCGCGAAACTGCAATGGTACGAGGATAAAATTACGGCGGAAGTGCAGGATTCTGTCTCTGCCATCTTGGCCGCTCATGGGCAACTTCGTCCAAGGCGCGAAGCCGTACAGCTTACCCACCGTATGGAAATCGCAGAAAGGCGGAAATATGCACTGGGAGATTCGAACTTGTTTGTGCTTAACCTGCGCGAACTGGATACTCGCGACGCAGCCAGTCTGGAAGTAGACGCGATCGTCGCCTACTTTGTATCGACGGCGTTTTACCACGCGGCACTCGGCTTGGATGGGCTGCGCATACTGGAACTTCAGACGAATCGGAACTGATTGTTTGTAGTTGACCACAAAACCCGAACTACTCTGTCAATCGATCAGATGGGCATTGAATCGCATAATCCGTTCGCCAGACAAAACTTGAACCACTCGACGTTGAATAAATTCTCGACCACGATTCAGCAAAGTGTGGCCTGCGCCTTGAAGGTTGTTCGGCGACTGAAGACTCAACGCGATGCAGATGTAAATCAAAGATGGTGACAGCTGCACCTGCGTAATGCTGTTCCAATCCTATCGGACGTCAAGCAATCGCAGGAAAGAGAAAGAGATATTGCAAGAAGTTGTGGATGGAATCTTTTCAGGCGGCGGTGACTTGGGGTTTAATTCCATCGATGAATTGGACTCCGGCGATCACTTCGGGCAGCAGTTGCGAGCCGTTGAGGAGCCGCCAGCGTTTTTGCGCCGATTGCATCAGTTTGAAGACCATCGTCAGGCAGGCTGTGCGTGACCCGCTGCCTTTGGTCCGCCTGTGCCGTAGTCGCACCGTGGCGAACGTGCACACGGATCGGGTTCGTCGTCCGCAGGTGGATCCAGTGTTCGGCCGGGAAGTCGTAGAAGGTCAACAGCGCGTCGCGATCCTTCGACAAGCACTCAGTCGCCTTGGCGTACTTGCTCTCGTAGGTGGCCACGAACAAGTCGAACGCCTGCTCGGCATCGGCCTTCGTCGGAGCCATCCAGATCTGATGCAGCTTCTCCTTGGCCTCAGGCTGCAATCGCTTCGGCAGCTTGTCGAGCACGTTGGCCGTCTTATGAACCCAGCAGCGTTGCTCTTGCGTCTGTCGCACAGGTGAGGCGGATTTCAGCTTGATGAAATTGGCCACTCAGATAAACCGGTAAACTACCGGAATTGTTTTTCTACTACCGCAAATCCACGTGACATGTCGCACTTATGTGAGAATGCTTGCAAGTAAGCCGCAGGGCGTTAAACTTGCGTTATTCCCCGAGGAAACAGCATTGTTTTGCAGGGCTTTCTGGAAACTTCCCAAGCTGGATGTCGACGGTTCGAGTCCGTTCGCCCGCTTTTTTGTAAGTCTTGCCGATCGCTTGTTTTAGCGAACCTGCCTGCGGAGGGCAGTGCGGCTCAAAGGTCCGGAATCGACGGTACAGTACCGTCGCAGGACCGATTGGAGCTGCGTTATGTCTGTCGCCCCCCGCCCTCCCTCGTACCGTATTCACAAGGCGCGTAATTGTGCGGTCGTCACGATCCACGGCAAGAACCATTACCTTGGTCCGTTCGGATCGCCCGAAAGCCACGAGAAATATGCCAGGCTGCTCACGCTGTGGCACGCTAGCCATGGACAGCCATTGTCCTCTGCCGAGACGGCATCCTCCGATGGAGTCGTCACGGTTAATGCCGTGATCTTGCGATATCTCGAATTCGCCAACGCATATTACGTTAAACACGGTAAGCCGACTGGCGAACTGGACAACGTCCGCGGAGCCGTGAAGGTCTTGAAGGAGCTTTACGGCCGCACTCCGGCGGCAAGCTTCTCAGCTAAGAGCGTGTCTTCAAATTGCCTGAAGTATAGAAAACCGTTAAGACTCCGCCTTCTTGGTCTCAAGTCCAGGAAGACGGAGCCGCAACGATGTGTGGACAGTATCCCAGCGACGTGACGGACGGACAATGGCAAGTACTTCGGAGGCTTTTGCCTCGACCTGCTCGACTCGGTCGGCCACCCTTGGACCGACGTTTGATTTTGAATGCAGTGCTTTATCTGAATCGAACCTGCTGCCAGTGGCGAGCATTGCCGGACGACTTTCCGAAGTGGAAGACGGTCTACACCATCTTTCGGCGTTGGCGACTGAACGGAGTGTGGCAACAGCTCCACGATGAACTGGTCAAGCTAGTTCGCCGCAAGAATCCGACGCCGGGTGCGGTGATCGTGGACAGTCAATCGGTGCGAACTGCCGAAGGGGGCGAAGAACGAGGCTACGACGCTGGGAAGAAGATCACCGGCCGCAAGCGGCACGTGGCCGTCGATACTTTGGGGATGGTCCTGGCGGTCGTTGTGCATGGAGCCTACTGGCAAGACCACGATGGAGCCTGCTTCGTGTTGATGAAACTTCGGCAACTCAGACGATTGCGAGTCGTGTTCGCCGATTCGGCCTACGGCCGCAACGGCCTGCCAGCCTGGGTCCAAGAAACAAGGGTGCTCTTGGAGATTTTCAAAGTGGCACAGATGTCGTCAACGCCAATGGACTTGTCTTTCAAGAGCTTGTTGGCGAGGACGATTCGTCGGTCGTTCGCTTTCATCGGCGGACGTCCGCCCTTGCGACCACGGGCTGCCTCCAAACGAGCTTTCGTCCTTTCTTGAATGAGACGACGCTCGAACTGCGCGAGCGCCGAGAAAACCTGAAAGATCAACTCACCCGAGGGTGTCGTGGTGTCAATTGCTCCATCGCACACAGAACGGAAGCCGATGTTTCTCTCTCGCAACTGATCGATGAGCGTTACGAGGCGCCGCACCGATCGTCCCAGTCGATCCAGCCGCCAGACAAGTAACACATCGCCCTCTTGGAGTTTTGAGAGGCACGTTTCGAGTCCCGGTCGTTGGTGAGTTGCGCCAGACGCCTTGTCGGTGAATATCAGTTCCTTGGCGACGCCGAACTTCAGCAGAGCGTCAATCTGGAGCGCCAGGTCTTGATCCTGGGTACTGATGCGGGCGTACCCGACAAGGCGAGCGCCGTCGGATGCGGCGATCATGGGATTGCTCTGTTGTCAGTCTTGATGTGCCTCTGCTAATTGGACGTCGAGTGACAGCCTAGAGGTTCCCAGTTTTCCTACTGAAAGCAAGCGGGTTTAGAAACGGGTCGTATATTGCGAGTCCCACGCACACATGAGTAAATGAGACTCACGCCGCTGTTGTCTTCTCGACGGTCGGCCTGACGGGCCTTGCCCGCAAGTCCGTGGCCGGGTGTGACCTTCTGCCCCCACGCGCGGCGATCTCAGGCGCAAACATCACTACGCGCCAGTTCCTTGGATGTTGAAGGTGAACATACCCTCGTCGCTGTCGTTACTGGTGATCGAGACCATTGCCTTTCGCAGACCGGTTGCGCTGGGGTTGAACGTAATCTGGAAGACCGTGTAACCGCCGGCGGCGATCGAGGTTGTCTGCGGCAGATACGTGATCGTGAAGTCGCTGGCGTTGGCCCCGCTGATCTGTACTAGGGGGGCGCCAGTTAGATTCAGGGCAGCATTCCCTAGATTCACAATTCCATACGCTTTGACGAACGCGCCCGTGTTGACGTCGACATTGCCAAAATCGGTGTCGTCCGTCGTAGACGGAGTGGTGTCTCCGTTCATGATCGAGATGCCGCCCCCACGCACATCGATCTCGGGCGCTGTCAACGCACCCGTGCCGATTCCCTGGATGTTGAAGGTGAATGTGCCTTCGTCGCTGTCGTTATTGCTAATCGAGACAGTCGCGGTGCGCAACCCGGTCGCGCTGGGATTGAACGTAATCTGGAAGACCGCGTAACTGCCGGCGGCGATCGACGAGGTCGGCGGTAGATACGTAACCGTGAAGTCGCTGGCGTTGGCTCCGCTGATCTGCACCAGTGGGGCGCCGGTCAGATTCAGGGCGCCATTCCCCAGGTTCACAACTCCATACGCATTGACGAGCGCGCCCGAGGCAACGTCGACATTACCAAAATCAGTCGCGTCTGTGACTGATGGAGTGGTGTCGCCATTTGCGATCGTAAACCCACCGCCACGCACGTCGATTTCAGGCACCCACAACACACCCGTCCCGGTTCCCTGGACGCTGAAGGTGAACGTGCCTTCGTCGCTGTCGTTATTGCTGATCGAAACCGTTGCCTTTCGCAGACCGGTCGCGCTGGGGTTGAACGTAATCTGGAAGACCGCGTAATTGCCGACGGCGATCGATTTAGTCGGCGGCAGATACGTGACCGTGAAGTCGCTGGCGTTGGCCCCGGTGACCTGCACCAGGGGCGTACCCGTCAGATTCAGCGCGGCGCTCCCCAGGTTCACAATTCCGTACGCTTTAACGAGCGTGCCCGTATTCACGTCGACGTTGCCAAAATCGGTGTCATCCGTGTTGGAAGGCGTGATGTCTCCATTCATGATGGTGATGCCGCCGCCACGCACGTCGATCTCAGGCTGCAGTGAGACGTTGACCGTCACACTCAGGTTCGTCAGCGTCACGTAATTGGTCGTATCGGTCGGTGTAAATGTGACCTGTTCCGTGTAACCCTGGGTTCTGGCGGCGAGAACCGTGCCGGCCCTGCTCGTGTAAGTGTAGACGCCTGGCACGGCCACAGCCGCGCCGTTGACAATAAACGTGGCCGTGCCGCTGAGTTGGCTGTTGGCCAGCGGCGTGCCGGAGGCCAGATTCACCGTGTTGACAGTCACGTTCGGCGTGGCCTTGTTCACGTTGACCGTCACGTTCAGGTTCGTCTGCGTGACATAATTAGTCGTGTCAGTCGGTGTGAAAGTGACCTGTTTGGTGTAGGCGCTAGCGCTGGCGGCCAGAACTGTGCCTGCGCCGCTCGTGAAGCTGTACACGCCCGGCACAGCTACAGATGCGCCGTTGACTACATACGTGGCCGTGCCGCTGAGCTGGCTGTTGGCGAGGGCCGTGCCGTAGGTCAACGTAACCGGCTTGACGCTGACCTGTGGCGTGCCTCGAGCGATGGTGAAGGTCGTGAAAACCGAGGCGCTACTGTAGGTGGCGTTGCCGGCGAAAGCGGCGACTACCGTGTACGTTCCTGCGTTGATCGGGGCGCCGGAGAGTTGGTGCGTGGAGATGACGAGATTGCCGCTGTAGTAGGTGAGCGTCGGCGTGATACCGTCGAGCTTGGCAGCGCCATTGATTTGGACCGTGGCGCTGAATGGCTTGCCGTTGTAAACGCCGCCCGCGTTACTGACGGTCAGGTTCGGCAGGATCACGACATTCGAGATGCCTTGATAGACGACTGTGACTTGACTGACGTTGGAGAAGGGAATGGTCGCCACGCCCGGCTCAACGATGGAGCCAGCGCGTGTGCCGGTCGCCATCACGGTGACGTCGGGCGCCGGCGCAAAGTACGTTATGTTGGCGGGCGCACCCGCGCCGCCGGCGATTACCACGGACAGGTTCCACGGCACGTTCGGTTGGGCGAACGGCGTTACCGCGATCGTGTCGCCCACACCGCCCTGGTAGCTGAAGGTAGTCACGCCGCTGAAGGCAAATGCGATGCCATTGAGCGTGGCGGTTCCCGCTTGCTGACCGCCGCCGACCAGGCTCATCGTATTGGCCACGCCGCTCGTCCCCGCCAGCATCAAGCTACTGCCAGCCTCGTTCGTGATATTAACAATCTGGATATTCGTGAACGTCACCGGAGCACGCGTTCCCGCCGTGATCGTGTTGCCCGAGATGGTCACGGGCAAGCCCAGTGCGTTGAAGTTCAACGTGTTGGCGCCGCTGCTGTGGCTTCCGCCGTCTACTGAGATCGGCGTGGTTGCTGAGGGCGTGATGGTAAACGTTTCGTTGCCCGTCGCGTTCGGGTCAACGCCGATCACAACCGAAGTGGCGATGAGCGCGCCGGCGACAGTCACGGTCGCGCCATTCGGATCGCCCTTGGCGTTGGCGGTGATCGTGATCGCCGACGCTGCCTTGATCGTCGAGCCGGACTGGATGTCTATGTTGTTTCCTGCAACGAGCGTGACCGAAGAGCCGGTCGACCGGACAGTGACGCCTGAGACCACGGTTAGATCATTTCCCGTGGGATCATCCGGCTCCGCCGACAGAGTGAGGGCGTCGGCCGCCGTGGTATCTGCGCTAATGGTCAACGGGCTGTGCGCCTGGATCATCACGGGCCCGCTGCCAGGCGCGGTTGCGTTGATTGGTTGTCCCGGGGAAGCAAAGACCACTCCAGCGATGGCGAGTGCCTGGTTGCTGTCCCCCGCGGCCTCGACCAGGATGCTGGTCGCTTGGGCATTCGTGTAGGCTTGCTGCGAAGCAGCGTAGGCTTGTTCCATGACATCATACGCAGCCGCCAAAGCCGCCTGCGTATCCATGTCGGCATACAACTGGGCGTACGCCTGAGCCTGAGCGGCCTGCGCCGAGTTCAGAATAGCCAGATCATTGGACAACGCGTTGGCATCGTTGTTGAGGTCGACCTGTGCGCTAAGCGCTGCCGCGCCCGCCGTTGCGCTGATCAAACCAAAGGTCGAGGCAACCACGTTGAATAACGCCACCCCAATCGCGCCGACTGAGCCCACGACCGGAACCCCAATCGAAGGCGCCGTAGCTAGCTGATAGATAGCCGTGATCTCATTCAAGGTTGCAGTAATCAGCGAGAAGCTTCCCGCGGCGATGTTGAGATTGGTAACCAGCAAAAGATCTGCGGTTACCGTCGCGTTAGTTGCGTCGACCGCAACCTTCGCTTGATTCGTGGCCTGGGCAGCCGCTCGATACGTTTGGTTAGCGCTCGCCACCGAAGACTGTATGGAGGTCAAGGCGGCTTTCAGGGCGTTGGCCGCGGCCAGTTCCGCGGCCGCCTGCGCGCCGGCCGCGTTGACCGCCGACACGGCCTGCGCGTAGGACGCCGTCGCCGCCGCGATCACTTGGGTCGCGTGAAGCTGAGCCAGGGCGAGGCTTTGGACCGAGGGAACGGTTTGAATATGTTGCGAGAGCGTCGTCGTGCTGGCGGAGATGTTGGGAGCGGCCGGAGTGCTCGCGCTACTGAAGAGAATAGCGCCCTGGGTTGATGTAACGGAGACGGGGCCCTGCGCGTTTCCGGCCGTGAGCGTGCCGAGCGCGACGTTGCCACCGGCGCTGACGGTGATTGCGCCGCCGCTGGTCTTGAGGTTGCCGAGCGCGGCGACGTCGGTCGCGTCAGTTCCGGCCGACACAATGATTGTGCTGCCGATCCCCGTGGTCGTGAGCGTGTCCCCCAAATTCAGAAACACGACCGAACCTTCCGTGGCCTTGAGGACCAGCGACCAGCCGTTCGGGATGACTGCCGTGCCCGAGCTGCCATTTTGTCCCAGGGTGTCAATCGTGATCGCGCCGGCCTCGATTGTCAGCGTCGTCACTCCGCCACTGTTGGTCACCGTCTCCGTGCCGAAGGGCAATGCAACAAAGCCGGTGCCGTTGGGAGTAAAGGCCGCCAGCGCCAGTGTCGTGAGGTCTGCTAACGTGACCAGAGCCGGAATGCCGGTCGTGCCCCCTGGGCTGATTGAGACCTGCGGCGTATTGCTGATGATTACGAGCGACCGCAAATAGGATGGCGAGCTGCCAGTAATCGCGGTTATCCCATTGATGGTATATGTGCCGGTGTAGATGTCATCACCGGGCGGAGAGATGGTGATCGTCGGCGCCGACGTATAACCGCTGCCGCCGCTGGTGATGGTGAAACCGATCACCTGACCGTTGGCATTGATGATGGCCCTGGCCGTGGCCCCCGATCCGCCGCCGCCAGAGAACGTCACCGTGGGGGCAGTCGTATAACCTGCGGTCGTAATTCCGGCAGAACCAGCGCTGAAGGTCACGCCGGTCACTGCGCCTTGACTGATCAGGCTGGTCGCCGTTGGACGAGTCGTCGTGCTGGTGATCGTGGCTGAGCTGTTGGCAATGGTTTGAGTAACGCCGTCAGCGTTCAGCGTCGCGCCTGCGAAAAGTATTAAGACGCCACCCGGAGTGAAGACGGCTACCGGTACCGCGGTGGCCAGCTGGGTCAGTGCGGTCGTCTGCTGGTTCAGGACGATATTGCCCGCACTGTAGATGGTGATGTTGTTCGGCGCAACACCACTCTTGGAAGTACCAACCGCCGCGGCAGTGAGTGTCAAAGGGTTGGTGCTGGCGTTGCTGAGATAGATGCCGCCGTACTTCGCCGTGGCGTTGATCGTTGTTGCGATGGTTTGAATCACATTGTTTGGTGAGCCAATCTGCGAGGCCGTGACCGTTAGAACGGTGGCCGTGATGGGAGCGACACTCGCCGCGCTGACGGAATTCGCCGTGATTGCCGTGCCGATGGAGAAATTGGCGGCATGGGTCTTGACGAACGTGGCCGTAAACGTCGTCGCGGTCACCGCGGTAATTGTGACCGTTTCCTGAGAAGACAGGCCCTTATCGATCACCAGGTCTGCGCCCACGGAAATGTACGGATGCATGACGATGGGGGTGACCGTCTTTTGCCCTGTCGTCGCAATGGCGGCGGCTGAAGACGTGATGTTGCCGCTAGTGATGGTGCCGCCCGTTGCCGTCAACGTAACGTTGCCCGTGGCGTTAGCCACCTGGCCCAGTAGCGTCAGGTCTCCCGCGGCCGAGACGGAAAGGTCTCCAACTGCAGTCGCCAATGCCACGTTGAGCGACGTGCTACTATCAAGGAACAGCCCGGCGCCAGCGGTCGCCGACAAGGTTGGCGTGCCGCGCGAGGTGGTCTTCAGTGGACTGTTTGCGGCGCCGATTGCGCCGGTCGCCGTCAGGACGAACCTGTTGCCAGAGACCGTAGAGTCCCCCTGGTTTGCAATAGCGCCGACCGCGCTGAGGGTTACCGTCCCCGGCGCGGAGACGCTGTTCAAAACAACTCCGGCCGTGTTGCTCATCGGACTGGCCAGGTTGATGCTTCCTTTCCAGTTGACATTGATGTTCCCGGCCATTGTCGTAGCGCTCAGGGTCAACGAGCTGGCTGGCGCGGTCCCATTCGTGACAAAGATGTCACCCGTTCGAGTCGACGCAATCAGTGCTGTCAGGTTGGTGATATTGAGAGGAGTTCCCGGAACGCCGATGCCGCTCCCCGCGCTCAGCAAGACCGTGCGATTATCCCCGTTGATCGTGCCTGACTTCGCCGGGTTCGTCAGGATTTGTCCCGCGCCGGGGGTGCCATCCGCGGCGATACCGGCCACGATGCTGCTCACGTGAACTGTGCCGCTAATGACCACGTTGCCGTTGGAGCCGTCTTGCGAGTCCGTGTTTGCAAAGGTCACGAGCGCGGCGCCCGTTTGCGAGAGTTCGTTATTATTGAACAACAGCGAACCACCATTGGAGAGGACGGTCACGTTGCCGTTGTAAGTGCGGACCCCAATGGACGCGAGCGGGGTAGCGGAAACATTGCGTACGTAGATGCCCGCGGAGGTCGGCGAGGAGGCAGTGGCGGCCACTCTTAGCGCGCTTGTGGCGTCTGTCAGAAAAGGAGACGCGGCCGATCCGATGCTGAACGGGCTCGATAGGGAAACGACCTGGCCTTTGATCACGCCGCCGTTGTACTCGATCAACGACCCGCTGATCTGGGTGACAGACGCTTCGCCCGTCGCTGTGATGTTCTGGATGGTGAGGAAATCGCCCTGACTGGTCAAAGACACTCCGTTGGTCACGCCATGCATGCCGCCTGCGGAGACGTTCACTGCCGTGCTGTTAACGCCTCCGCCTGTGTCCAGGAAGATATCGCCATTGGGCGTAACGGCACTGAAGAGTGGCACGCTGGACAAAGCAATCGCGGCGCTCGCCTGCCCGATAATGCCGTTGCCCACTGTGATACCGGCTTGCGTCGCCGGTGTCAGGACGAAGCTCTGCGACAAGATCAGGGTGAATCCGTCGGTGGAGACGCTGGCGACGGTGAAGATGCCGTTGTCAGCGCTGGCGAGCGCGCCGGAAATGACAATCGGGTCGTTCGCCACAAAGCCAAGCGCAGTCCAGGTCGGCCCGGTGGTGGGCAGGGACAACGTGTCGCCGTTAGCGTTCTGTCCAAAGGTCACAACACCGTGATAAGCCGCCGTGCCGGTGGCCGCGAGGTTTACTACCGGCGCGATGATGTTTTGCGATTGCGCATTGCCTTCCAATAAGTACTTACCGGTGATCGAGACAGCACCAACGGAGCTAATGGAGTTGAGAGCGACGGGGCCCGAGGAGGTGAGTGTGACGAAGGGGAAGTCAATGGGCGCCGAAATGTAAGTTGGAGTCGACTGGTCGGGGGTGCTGTTCACAACGACCTGGCCATCAACCACAGTCGCCGCTTGTCCGCCCAAGTTGGCCAGGATGGAGTTGACCGCCAGCCCGCCCGGACTGGAGTCCTGCATATAGACGCCGCCGCTATTCGTCGCGACCGTCAGCTTCAGGCTTTGGGTATATCCGGTAGGTGTTGTGGTGGTGATCGGATATGGCCCTCCAAAAAGCGGTATGGAAGGGGATCCGATGGAACCGCTGTCCCCTGTCGTCGTCAGGTTTACCGCACCCGCAGTGAGGCTAGGCGCGGTTGAAAAGGGAAAGCTGGGACCAGGAAAAGATGAGACCAACGCGGTAGAAACGAGCGCGCCATTCACGGCCAGCTGAATCGTCCCCGTGCCCGCGTTCAGTCCGTTTAATACGACGAACGTATCTACGGGAGGAAGATCTTGCAGGGTGATGTTGCCATTGTTGGTGGTGGCGCCGAGGACCAGGAACCCTCCTCCCAATGCGCTGCCACCGAGTGCGCCGGAGATTGTGCCCCCCGCGCCCGTAACGTTGAGGCTCACCACGCTCGCCTGGATTTGAGGAGTGAAGCCAGTGCACGCCACGGTGACACTGGTCAAGTTCTTAGACAGATTGGTTCCGAGGAAGGTATTGAATTGAGCGCCGTAAGAAGAATTCAGGTAAAGGTTCTTCCCAACGATGGCGGCGACGGTGAATGAGGTGGCCGTGCCAGTAACGGCTGGATTGCCGGATGAGTTCGAGATCGTAATGGTATCGCCAGGCGCATAGCCATACGTCCCCCAGTCAGGTCCGGTGATGTATGGGTTGCCGGCAAAGGGTTGTCCCGTGGGAGGACCGGCGTGAATCGTCACGCCTCCCAGGTACGGCACGCCCGTCGAGTCGAACGTTAAGCTGTTGACAGAGGTCAGTGTCGCGTTGAGGACGCTTACGCTCCCCGCGAGATTGATCGTTCCGGCAGAGACATTCAGGATGCCCGTGCCGGTGGACAGGTCGCCTGTGGTGGAGGAAAAGGAGTTGAACGTGACGGTGTCCGCCGTGTCCGTCGTTCCGTTCGGGCCACTGATGGTTAGGTTGCTGACGGGGGTGTTGTACGGAGCAATGCCAATAACCGTTAAGTAAGAACCGGTGCCGGAGGGAATCAGCGACCAGCCCGAGGGTGGCGTGACGTCAGAAGCGTAGGACATCGTGTCCCCAGTGGTCTGGATGATAGCCACTGTGTCGCTTCCCGACACCGAGATAATTGCCGGGGCCAAAGTCGAGTTAGCGGCCTCCAGGTGCAGCGTGTGTGTCGTGGGATCGTAGCCGATTGTCACCGTCAGGAGCCGGCGATACTCCAGTGGCTCCAAGCAAGGCCGAAAAGCGCGCGGCGCCGATTTGCGGATTGAGCGACGATGGCGATAGGGCTGAGCTTTTTTTGGTGAGAGCCAGGTCGGAAGCCACATAGAAGAAGGACCAATGCTGTAAAGACAATGCGGAGTGATCGAAATCGGAACGACGTAGTCGCTCGACCGAACGGTTCAAATGGGCCCCTGCTCGCCGAGATTCGAAGGACAGCGTAATCGACGAGACCTTGATGAACCACGATTACGTCGGAACCTTTCGATTTCGTCAGGTAATTCTCGATTCCGAGGCGTCGTGCTGGAACCATGCCCGCAAGCCAGGATGCGGCGTTGTGGTTCAAATCGCTCGGACTTTCTCCCTAAAGACCAGTATCAAACAGGCGTTAGGCTGGACGCCGGCTGACCACTGGGAGCCGTCGATCGGTAAACGCCCCGGCCACACGCACCGAGGCGCCGAAATGGCTCCATGAAGGCCGAGCCAGAAAAGGTTCCTTTTACGGCTCTTACCGCCGCAAGTCGTAAGAGCTACAAATCTTCGGACAGCGAGCGCTGAGAACGCATCTCGCAATTCAAAGTGCCGCATCGCCGTCAAATCGGAGGTCTTCGATTCTGCAGCACTTGGCCGGCCCGCTACCTCGACCAGGACCGACGAACTGCGAGGTGCGCCGTCAGCCAAGCGTCAGGAAGTAGCGCCGCAGTCGCGGGCGGCGAATGTCCTGACAACTGGACGAGAAGCACGCGGACGTCGCAAACGGCTCGAACTGATTCGCCTTTGCGCTCGCCGTGACGCTGTAAAGAACCGCCGCAGTGGCGCCGCCATATTGTCACTGCCAGGAAGAAGTAATTCTTGCGACCGATCGCTACGGGACTAACGCTTCGCTCACTTTGGTTATTGTCGATCGACTGCGCGCCGTGTTCGCAGTAGCGGTCCCGGCAATCCCAACGACGCAGCACCTACTTTAGCGCTTTGCCCATCGGGCGCATGGGGAGCAGCGTCCGATGGGTCGGTTTCAGCCACTGCCGAAACGTCGCTAGCAAACGACGCAAATGTATGTCGTCAGCAACAAGTAACGCGCTGGTTCGAAACGCTAGCCGTCGCAGGAAGTTAGACAGCTTTTAGGCCATTGCAAACAATTGCGATTAGCCCGCGTTCGCCCCAAATTGAGTGGGCAGACGATTCGGCCGATTGATAGAATGGCGTTAGACGGAATCAATAGTCGCGCCGCGATTTAGCTAGGATGTGTGGGCATCAAGGCAACCGCCGAGCAGCGTCTCGACAAAACTCGCCCTGATCGCGAAAAGAACATGTTCCGCCTTCCGGCATTGCGCATTCCAAGATCGCAATTCTGCCCACGATGTTGCGCCCTCTTTATAGTGCCCTCGTCGCACTCCACGGGCTGCATCTTTCACGGCGTGACATTGAGGCTGAAGAGTCGAGTGGCGTTGTTGTGGAAAATATCTTCGACCTGGGAATCCGTCAGTCGAAGAGACGTTGCCGCGATCTTTAGCGTGCGGAGCGCTTCGTGGCCGACCAGCGCCAGGTCAAGCCGGGCGTAGGGCACATCGAGGTTCGTATTTTCGGCGGAGATCCAAAAGAAACTGTCTCCCAGCGCCACGCAACGCCCGCGCAAATGCGAGACTGGGAAGTCCGCCCCGTATAACACGCGCTCGTGGCCAAGGGCGTTCACAATCGCTTCGATCGCGCCGGAGTCCGTGACCGCCGAGGTATCAAACCAGACGTTTTTCAGCCCTCGGAGTGAGTCGATTCCCAGCATCGTGTGATGTGGATTGAAGCCTCGCGCGGCGTGCGCCAGAATTAACCGCATATTGGGATACATTTCGCAGCGATTGCGGATCCATTCCTGATTTGCCGGGTCCGCCAAGGCCCTTGCTCGGACCATATGCAGCGTGATCGACAAGCGCTCTTCATGCGCGACGCGTACCTGCTCATCGGGCAGAAACTCCTCGATGCGCGAATCAAACGTGGGACGGCGCGATGAATAGATGTGGTAGCACTTGAGTCCTACGAAGCCACATTTTCGTACTGTCTCGCGAATGAACTCTGGGTCCTGGCTCGGCGTGATCAGCATTTGCCCGCGTGAGCCTGGCCGGTGGAGCAACTCCTGATGCAAGAATTCGTTGGCCGCGTCCACGTCTAGCCCCGTGTGGGGAAAGGGAAAGAACAGCCCCTCGGTATGCCGGTTCGGAATCAGTTGTCCGATCGCATCTTCAAACGCTGCGTTCCCTGCCACCGCCGGGCCAGATTTGACTAATTCCGGAAGCGCGTCCGCGGAAAAATGGTCCGCGCGATACCAATGCCCGTGGGCGTCGAAGACGGTGGAAGGAACGAAGCTATTGAGTTCGCGCTCGAAAAGCTCGCGATCCTGGTCCGTGACAATCCAGTCTTTCATGAAGCGCTCCGTTGCGCGACTCGAACTCGCGCCCAAGACAAGCTCATGCAGTCAGGCGATCCAGCGTACCACGCCAACAGTAGCTGGCCATCGCCGAGCAGACGAAGCGCCGGATGTCCAAAGCTCCACTTGCCCATGTCTTCCCAGTACTGTTTGAAGTCAATATTTTCACGGCCTTGCGTGACGGCAGCCCGTTCGTCGTGCGTGTAGATCACCGCGCGATCCGATGAAGGCCAGGTCTTGCCGTCATCTGACGAGCACCACAAAGTCATTGTCCCCGGCCGGCCTCGATCCACCACGAACGCCAGCAGCCGGCCATCCTGTAATCTAAGAGGAGCGGCGATCTGGCCTGGAATCGTCGTCGCGACAATCGAAGAGGCTAAGATCCTCTCTCCATCGATCACTCCGTGTCGAAGATGCACGTTGAGATCACGCTGCTCGGCAAGATCGTGCGTCCAAAACAGCGCGGTGAACTCACCGGCCCCCGGTCTCGCACAGAGTCGTTGGTCCCAGTAGTAAACCTTGTGCTCGGGATGCTGCGCCAAGAGCAGCGGCGCCGAAAACGTTTTCCCCAGATCGCGCGAGACCGTAATCCACGCTGCGTGTTGCCCTGGGCGCGGATCGTCATACTCTTTGAAACTCTCGAACGGAAAAGCAATTGTTCCATCGTTCCATTGGACGACGGGTCCGGTCAGCGCACACCCCTTGAGATCACCCGTCGAAATCTCTCGCCAGGCGCCCCAGTTCAGGCCATCATCGGTCGAAACCGCTAGTAATTGCTTCGACTTGAGGATTCCCTCGGTGACCGGATCGAACAACGGACGTTCCGGATCACTGCGATTGAACCACGTTGCGAACAGCAACAAACGGCCTGGCGCCGCCTCGACGAGTTCCGCGGCGCCCAGCGACCCGGCAACGCCTTCGATCCGCGTTTCGAACTCGGCTGGCAGTAACTCCCAAGTCTTGCCGGCATCCACAGAACGACTGAGTCGGACGATGCTCGTCACCGCGTGCTTTCCAGGGCCGTTCTGGCAGCCACACAAAATCACGCCTGACCGCAGCACACACAGCGACGTGAAGTAGGCGATCCGCCCTGCCGCAGGTTGCAGAGTGGCGTCAAAAATCAGGCCTTGGTCTTCGATTGTGAACATGCTGAGTTGCACTCACTGCCTCTTAATGAACGAGACGCCGGAACGCATCTTGTTGAACAGGACATTCCAGTTTCTGCAGAGCGGTGTTTGTGTCCAAGGCGTTGCGGATGATCAAGAACGTCTCGCGCGCCGCCTGACACGTTTGCGCCAACTCCGCATCTCCCTGCGCGACGTTTAAATAAAATGACGCATAACCATGACAGCCACGCTTTGCCATTTCCTGGATGTAGAGCGTCGTGACATAACTCTTCAGTTGCGGGTCGGCGATATCAAATTGCAAGTGTGGATGCACGTCGACTCCCTCGCAACGCGCGTCGAGGCCGACTTCTTGGGCAACCGCGTTGAGGCGGCGTTTTAGCTCCGCGCCAAACTGCCACAAACACTTCGCGACGTCACGCCGACGCGCTTCGCGGATTGTCGACAAGGCTGCTCTCAGACCGATTGTGTCGCTCCAGTACGTGCTTGAGATAAACATCCGCGCCGAGGGCTCCATGACTTCACGCTTGCCGACAACCGCAGCCATTGGGTAGCCGTTGGAGATCGACTTGGCAAAGACGGCCATATCAGGCGTCACGTCGAGATACTGCTGGGCGCCACCCGTGCTGAATCGGAGGCCCGCGGAGACTTCATCGAAAATGAATACGGCCCCATGCTCGCGCGCGAGTTTGGCCACCCCCGCCAGATACCCTGCGACCGGGATCTCCGAACGTAGGGGCTCCATAATCACGGCCGCCACTTCGCCTCGATGTCGATCCAGCAACTCGCCAAGCGCGGCAATATCTCCATAAGGAAATGGGAGTGCCGTGCCTGCCAGCGCTTTCGGCACGCCAATCGCTTCGATACCTGGAAACAAGTGGGCGTTGAGGTTGGCTTCCTCGGCCAGATTCGCGGCGAGATACCAGTCGTGCCAGCCGTGATACCCGCAAAAGAGGATCTTATCGCGCCCGGTGACGCCTCGGGCGATTCGCACTGCAATCGCACATGCCTCGCCGCCGCACTTGGCGTAGCGCACCATCTCAGCGCATGGAATCGACTGGCAGAGTTCTTCCGCAAGCTCGATCTCCAACTCGTGGTTCACGGCGTAGATCGTGCCGCGCGAGATCTGTTCGCGAACCGCCTCGTCGACCACTGGATCAGCGTAGCCAAGCAGGATCGATCCGATGCCACTCATCCAATCGATGTACTCGAAACCATCGACGTCCCAGAATCTCGCTCCACGCGCGCGCTCGGCATAGACCGGCGATACTCCGTAGGCCACCCGATTTGGGCGGCGGCTGACAAGTTGCGTAGCGCCAGGAATCAGTTCCATCGCGCGCTCGTACAGCGCCATCGAACGGGGGACGCGCGTGGGGTAGGGAGTTGTCGCCATATCGAATTCCATGGACTGAAAGCTGTTACCTACATCTGAACCGGCGGCCAATCGCGTCAGGCGTGACTCGGCCGAAATTCAATTCACCACGCTGTCCAACCTCCGTCGACAATCAGGTTCTGTCCCGTCACGTAGCTGCTCGCGTCAGACGCCAGAAATGCAATCGCTCCTTTTAGCTCCGCGGGCGTTCCCATCCGCCCCGACGGCGATTTCGTTTTCAATCGCTCGATCAGTTCCGCTGGGGCCTTGGGGCCGGGAAACGGACCGGGACTAAGGCAATTGACGCGCACGTTGTCTTTGGCCCAGTAGACCGCCAAATGCCGCGCCATCTGAATCACTCCTCCCTTCAACGTTTGATAGGCCACGGGGCTGGCAACGCTGACCCCTTCATAGACATCTGGGTAGGAGCCGACGATTCCGTACATCGATCCGATCAAGACGATGCTCGCCGGGATCTCTTGCTGCACGGCAAGATCTCGCACGAGTTTGGATAACGCGAAGTAGCCAGTCGCATTGGCAAGGTGCCTGGAGAACTCTTCGGCGGTGACGGTCGTCCAATCTGCGGAGAGTGCTTCGTGGCCGTTGTTGACAAGAACATCAACCCGACCTGCCAAGGCAACCCCTTGTTGAAAACTGGTGTCCAACGAATCGGTCTGCATGTGGTCCAGCGCGATCCCGTGGTGGCGGGCCTCGCCTACCTGGGGCAACGTCTGCGCAAAACTCTTTGCCCGCGTTGCGTCGCGGCTGGTGACGATTACGCTCGCCCCGGCCTCGGCGAGCGCGCGGCAAATGGCCGAGCCAAGATGTCCGCTGCCGCCAGTGACAAGCGCCACTCTTCCGCTCAGGTCGAACAGTTGCTGAATCGTGCGTTCTTTGGTGGGTTGATAATCTTCCATTGCATTCACCGTCTTCTCGCGCTGGAGTTGTTATGCGTCTCGAATGATTTGCCATCCGCCCGTTTCGACGCTCGCCAACGCGGCAAGATTCACTCGTAGCGTTTGCAGCCCCTCCGCCAACGAGCACAGTGGCGCCCGCTGGCCAGACAGCGCGTCGAGAAACGCGTTCGCTTGCGTTATAAACGCCGCGTCACGCGGTAGCGGATCGTGCGTTTCGTCATTCCAGGGCTCGTCGGGACCAATCATCCATCGCCAACGCTGCAAATGCGATTCCCAGCGAGCCAGGCCGTGCTCGCAGATGACAGTCAGCGTGACTTCATTTGCCGCCTGATGCTGATTGAGGCTGTAGCTGCCCAGCACTTCACCGTGGCGCGCGAGCAAATGCACGGTGTCCTCGACGTCGACGCCGTCAAGCACGCGATGAGCTGCGTCGGCGACGAGCCGATCGATTGGACCGACTAGCCATTCACCGGCGTTGAGCAGATGGGTCAGCGCGTCTTGGATCGCCCCGCCACCGGTCGCGCGGTTAACATAATACGTGTTTCGATAGGCGGGCCGATATGTGGGGAAATGCTGCCCACAGACGGCCACAATTTCGACCGGCCTGCCAAATCGCCCACTCGATACGGCCTCGCGCATCGCCGCCAACGCTGGAAAGCAGCGATAGACATACGCAATAGCAACCAACACGTCACGCTCGCGCGCGGCTTCTTCCAGCCGTGGGACGCCATCTGCGCAGACATCGAGCGGTTTCTCGATCAGGACATGCAAGCCCGCTGTCGCCAGTTTCGTGGCGATTTCAACATGCTGATTGGCCGGGGTCGCAACAACGGCCGCGTCCGGTCGCAACATCAGGGCTTCGTCGATATCCGCAAACCCCTGCACGCCGTAACGCTGGGAGATGGTCGCGCGCAGCGACTGGTTGATTTCCACAAACGAGACTTCGGCGCGCCCCGTAGTCTGAAAACAGCGCAAATGACGCTCGCCAATCGAGCCCACGCCGACAATCAACACCTGCGGCAGACGGCTCATCGCGGCTCACTTTCCGGCGCAAAGCGCAGAGCGAACAAGTCGGCGTCTTTCATCACAAATCGCAGCCGGACCACTTTGCCAGCGAGCGAACTGACATCGCTGCCAGACTTCCAGCGCACGGTGCGGTCGATTTCGTTTCCGATGGTCTCGACGCAGTCGGCGGCGGCGAAACCCGGGATCGCCTGGCCGTTCTCATCCTGAATCTCGACGCGAATCGAACCGACCGCTGAGGTCGAGAAGTTCAGGCCCAATCGGTCGCCGCTGAACTTCAGCAGTTTGGTGACCAGTTCGCCGCCGGCGTAGTCGGCTTGAACTGATGCAAACCCATCGAGCCGCATCGAGTAGCGATGCAGGTGGGCGGTCGGCTGCGCATTGTCCTGGTTCGTGTAGATCGACATTTCCGTCGGGCCAGTCTGAACGATGCCGAGAGCGGGGTAATTTGTGCGTGAGACCCAGTTTCGCGCGCCGATGCCGGGCCGGATCAAGGAACTCAGAAATGTGCGATCGTAAACGCTGCCGCCGCGCGTCGACATCAGCACAGCGTCCGATAGATCCTTGTAATAGCCTTTGGCGACATGCAGCGCCGCGGCCTCCTGATCGCTAATCGCTTGCCGATTGGGAACAAACCGAGCGGCCACGGCGACGTAAATCTGCGGCGCTCGAAAATAGGGGTGCGTCTGGTTCGTATACAGTTCTTCGATTGGGGATGGCTTGCCGTCCGTCACGTAACTCATGAGGACCGGATCGCTCCAGTTCACAAAGTCCGTGCTTTCCGCACGCGCAATACGGCGGACGCCGTTGTAGACGCGAAAGTAAGCGACGTACTTCTGCTCAGCCTCGGACCAGAAGGCGACGTTTTGCGAATCGAACATCCAGTCGACTTTGAACGGGGCCTTGCGAGGAATCACCGGCTCTTCACGCAGCTTGGTCCACCGCAACCCGTCCGCGGAAACGAACGCAAAAAGTCCGCTCGTATCAAGACCGCTGAGCGCCTTGTAACGCTGCTCCGGCGGGCAGTCTGGCCGGGTATCGAGCAACGGACTGAAATTGTGCGAAAGTGGTGGAACTCCGGCCAGGACGACGTTGTTTTCCTTCCCACCGCGCGCCTCGAACAGACCGAGCTTTGGTTTCGTCCAATGGACTCCGTCGATAGAGTCGGCCACGCAGGTCACTTCGCCGGCAGTTCCATCTTTGACGTCCGCTGGCATGCCGCGGTAATAAACGCGAATCCGCACCCCGTCCTGGATCATGGTGCAGTAGCCGCAGTGAATGCCTTCCCACGGCTCGTCGAACTTCATCACCACCCCTTCATCGCGTGGATCGTGTAGCCGCAAATGCGCATGATCGAGCTTCGCGATCAAGTACGGGTCAATGAACAGCTCGCGGCGCGAACCGATTTCGATCACCGATGAAACGGCGGATTTCGAACCCGGCTGTTGACCGGCGGCGTCCGGCTGGGCGCCTGCCGGACGGCAGTTGCCAAACCAGGCGAACAGCGCGGTCAGGGCGAAGAGTTTTACGATCATTCGGGAATTGGGAATCAATGTCATGGTTGCAAAGTCTCCAGGTAGGATCTGTTTGAATGCTGGCGGCGTGGACTGGGAATCACGTCTTCAAGCCCATCTCTTGATGTTGCGCGCGGGCTGAAGCCTGGTACCTTGCGTAGGCCGCGTTATCGCGCTGACACGATTCACCTTTGAACACCATGGCAAACGAGCGGCGACTACGGGTGAGCGACGTGTTTGCGTCCGCTCGGTGGATTGTCATTCCATGATGGGCAACCGCGTCTCCCGGCTTGAGCATGATGGCGACTTCTTGAGCAAAATCATCTGTCGTGTAGTCGGTGACTCCTTGCGAGAAACCGAGAACCTTCGATCGTCCATGCGTCCGGAAGCCGCGCTGGTGAGAACCGGCGACATACCTCAAACAGCCGTTCTCGGCGTCAACTTCGTCGAGCGCCAGCCAGATGGTGAGCACGCTAGGTGGCTTCAGGCAGAAGTAGTAATTGTCCTGATGCGGCGGTGTGACATGGTTCGTCCCCGGTGGCTTATTGAACCACTCCGGCTGTTCGGCGATCGCCGGTTCGCCGAGCAGCGTCTCCGCAACATTCACCCAACGATCGCGCCTGCCGTACGACTCAAAGAATTCATCCTGGCCCATGCGCTGCAATTGTTTGAGGGTGTCCGGCCGAGCGCGGTCTTCGTAGAAGGCGTCCGCGTCAGGCAAACCAGGAACAACATCGCGTATATAGCGATCGATGTTCTGGCTTAGCTCCGCGAGCTCGGCGGGTGGCAGCAGTTGACGAATCACGACAAAGCCCTCGCGCTCAAAGAACGCCTGATCGTTGATTCTCTCCATGATCCGTATCTCATCGGTTCGAGTCTTTTTGTTGACTAGCAACTGAAATGGCTTGCGCTTCGTGGCGGCAGCTTGCGTTGGTCGCCCACCTGCCCCTTGCTGACCTAGGAGTCATTTAGTGTGGTTCGCCAGTTCGGACGCTTCGGTGGCGAGGCGATTGTCAAAAGTGAAACCAAGCGGAGCGTAACGCTGCTGAATCTGTTCCATCCCTAGCTTGACCATAATCAGATCACAGCCATGACAGATGAATCTCGCGCCAAGATCGAGCAGCATCTGCGTGTGCTCCGGACTGCCGCTGACAGTTCCCCACCACTTTCCGGCGCTCTTGGCAGCCTCGGCGACGCGGCGGTAGGCGCCGACAATCAACGGATGATCAAACTGGTAGGGAATGCCGGCGATCACGCTCAAGTCACCCGGACCGAGCATTAACACATCAATGCCTGGAACTTTGGCGATGGCTTCGGCCTGATCAAGCGCGGTTGGTGACTCCAACTGCGCAATCAGCAGTGTGTGCTCATTGGCCGCTTTCAGATACGGGGGCATGGGCATCGCGCAGTACGGGTTATCGCCATTGGCGCCATCGACGCCACGGGCCCCCTGGGGCGCGAATTTGGCCCAGTGCACAAGCTCGGCTGCTTCCTCGGCGGACTCGCAACGCGGATACATGATCCCCTGCGCGCCCGCTTCCAACAATCGCCCCATGCGCATGAACTCTCCCTTGGCCGGGCGCGCGATGATGTCCGAAGCGCCCACTCGCGCCGCCCGCATCAGCGTTGCGGCGGTTTCATCACTCGTTGAATGATGTTCGAGATCGAGCCAGATACCGTCGAACCCCAACAAGCTCACAAGCTCATACACACTTGGATCGATGAAGTGGCAACACGTGATCAGGGCCGACTCCCCTTTTTGCAACTTTGCTTTCACCCGACTGAACCGCATATTGCGCTACCTTTCTTGATGGCGTAACGTATCTTCGAATATCTTGTCCGGCACGTACGGATCGCGTTGGTCATCGCTTTGGCGCTGACAGCAGATCGATGCCGGAGTGGTCAGGGCGAATACGGAGCCGAAGCCAACGGAGTGACATATTCTTCGCGTCCGTCGTAGAGTGTCCGCCTGTGCCCTGATCCGTAACAAGTAACGAGCCGTCCGGTAATTGCGTTGCCTTGCCGTATCCGTAGCAATCGTCTACGAGAAAGCCATGATCTTTCGCGGGCGCGATCCAGGTATGACCGTCATCAGTGCTGAAAATCAGCCGCATGCCACCGTGGCCTGGGGCGTAGGAACCATGCAAACAAACGAGCGTGCCGTCTGCCAGGACGTAGAGACTTGGCGCGAATAGACGCAGGCCGAATGTCTGCGGCGCGGTCCATGTCCGACCTTGGTCGCGTGACCAGCAGACATCTCCCTCGGGACGCGCAATCAGGACCAGTTGGCCATCTGGCAATTGGGTGGCGTTTGCCTCATCAAGTTCGTGATCGGTCTTGATCGTGGACAGGAGTTTCCAAGTTGCTCCGCGATCCTCGCTTCGAAAAACCGCCGCCTGCGCAGGATCACCCTGCTGCATGACGCCGCTGATTGTTAGGAGGACGGAGCCGTCTTTCAATAGGACGAGTGGACCATTCGATTCGTCCGCAAGGAATGGAGACGGCGGTCGAATGAGCTTCTTGTCCCAGGTGTTCCCGCCGTCGAGAGAGCGAATAATGACAGTGCGATAGGCGTTCTCCGGTTGCTTGACAAAGTCGGCAACTTCAGCGCCCGGATAAGTAAACATCGAACAGAGTAGCGTGCCATCCGGCAACTGCACCCAAGCAGGATGCCGATCGTCATCGGGCGTGTCGAGCAGCGCTATGGGCTTGCTCCACGTTTTACCCTCGTCGGTCGAGCGAGTTGTCATCGCGCGTCCGCCGGTGGGTGCGACGATTTCGGCGGGCAAACCCATCTTGTGATACGCTTCAATGGTCTGCGGCGAATAGCGGAGCGGCGTCGATGGCGACGCATGCCAATAGCCCGCGCTGAAACCGACCAGCCAATCGCCGCTCTTGAGTAGCACCGGTGAAACCCAGCCAACAAACCCGCCGTACCCGGGGAACGGTTCTGGCTGGTTCAAGCCAGGACCAATAAACGTGACGCGGCAATCCTCCGGCCGAATCTTGGATTCTCCCCCTTCGACGACCTTCACGATCGGTCGCGTTGCTTCCGTGGCCTGCTGCGGCGCCGGAGGCTGATCGGTTTCCGATCCAACGGCAGCTATCGCTTGTTTGAGCGAGTGTTTGGCGATGAATTCAATGATCGGTGTCGGGTCATTCAGACCATGCACATGCCCGATACCTGGCTTGGCGATCAGCGTGATGTCGCCGCCAAGCTTCCGGTATCGCTCTGCCACGATGCCTGTATTTTCCTCCCACGGCACACCCTGATCGACGTCGCCGTAAACGTGCAGCAGCGGAATTCTCGCTTTGGCTAACGGTTCGAGATTGTCGATGGGGCTAATGGCCTTGGTCAGCAGTTCGTCGACTGTTGAAACGCCGTAGACCGCAAGTAGTTTAGGAATCTCGTTTGGGTTGCCGGTCCCTTTGCCCTTTCCCAACGGCCAACTCTTAAGATCGCAAACCGGCGCATCCGCATAGATGCAGGAGACCTTTTCCGGATTCGCCGCCGCCCAGTTGTAGCAATACAATCCGCCCCGGCTTACGCCAACCAGCGCTCCCTTTTTGGCGAACTGATGTTTCTGAGTCAGCTCCTTATAAAGCGAGTTCCAATAATTGACAGCTTTCGGCGCGCCGAATAGATCCGGAACCTTCAAATAGACGATGTGAAAACCACGACCCAAGAGGGCAATGTCCGGCTCAGGACGATGTCCAAAGAACTCGCCGTGCCAGACCCACGGTCTCCCTGGCGCAGCCGCGCGCGGCACAACAACCAGCGCCGGTTGTCCGTCGACTTCGAAGTCGTAACGCGCGAAGCCGTTCCAGGTGCTTTTTTGACCAGGAAAATCCGGCGCCTCAACTGCCGCCAAGACATCGACGGCTGTCGCTGCTGCCAGGCATGACGCCAGTAGCAAGACGCCGCGCCATCCCAGTTTTCGACTGATTCGTTTCATCCAAAGCCTCCCGTGTGGATCAACCAAGCGCACGCGCACGGCTGATTGGGTTTGATTGCTCATTCGACTGGCGACGCTGGGCGCCACGGTCTTGCCAGGGCGCTCCCCAAGGTTCCCAGAACCACTCCCACTAGTAGCGAGCATGGCATCATCCAGACAAAACTGATGCCTAAATTCAGACCTAGGTCTTGCGAGTAGGCGACTGCGATCGCGGCCAGGATGCTTGCCACCAACCCGAGCCAGGCGCCCGCCGCGTTTGCCCACGGCACAAACAGCGCCAAAAAGAACAACACAAACAGCGGCGCAGTCAACAGGTTGATGAGCTTGAAGCAACGCTCAACGAGATTTCCTTCGATGAAAATATTGAGCAGACTCAGCGCAATCGCCACAAAGGCCACCGTCCAGGTCAGCCACCTGAGCCGAGTTACCGCCTCGGGTCCAGATGATCCCTTTTCGGATCGTCTGGAGATAAAATCCTTATCCAGCACAGCGCACGTAGAGTTCACGCCGGACGATAGACTGGAGAGCGCGGCGCATAGTATCGCGGCCAGCACCAATCCTGACAGTCCCATCGGCATTTGGGCCATAATGAACGTTGGGAAGAGCTCATCAGCGACCGAGCTGATGGTCTGATCGTCGCTGAGATTTAACGGATGGGCGCGATAGTACCCCAGGACCGCGACGCCCGTTAGCGCCAACAATCCCGCGATGACTACGTCTGTGATTTGCGCAACAGCTAACGTCCTTCGAGCTGCCTTTGCGTCGCGGGTCGACAAGAAGCGTTGAATGGACATCTGGTCCGAGCCGTTTGTGCAGACGTACCACAGCGTGGTGGAGAGCACCAGAATCCCAAAGGAGACACGGACATCGGGATCGAATCCCCAACTCGGCCTTTGCCAATGGCTGGGCCACTGCTGCGGCCACCATTCGGACACGCCGCCCATCTGGTAGGTGATCACTGCCACCGTAATGACGGCGCCGGCCAACATCGTGATCGCTTGGATTGCGTCAGTCATCACCACGGCTTTGATCCCGCCCCAAGACGAATAGAGCGCCGTCACGACACCGAGGCCGACGCACAACCACGGAACCCAGTCATCGCCGAGCCCCAACAGCGGCACGAGCACTACGTCGCTTGTCGCGAACAAAATCGTCGCCATCCAGCCAAACCGCAGCAGTAGAAACACTGCCGCGCCGGCTGAACGGATGCCCCCACCGAGGCGCGTTTCCAGCAATTCGTAGGCGCTTGTTACCGGCTGGCGCATCAACAACGGAATCAGACCGTACCCGACGATCACAAAGACCAAGGGATGGGCCGCTACCTGCGTGATCATCATGGGCCCGTTGGCGATCATCTCGCCGGGCGTGGACAGATAAGAAAGCGTGCTCACCAACGTGGCGAAGAGCGAGAGGCCGAGCGCAATCGGCGACATCCTCCGCCCGCCCAGCAGGAAGTCGTCCGCTGACTTATTTTGTCGCGCGTAGTACAGCCCGACGCCAATCATCAGGCCGGCGTACGCAGCGAGTACCAGCCAATCTAACCAGGACATCAGACCTGCTCCGGGCGATCAATGCATCGGGTACTGTTGGCATCCGATGGGAACAAATCCTACTTATTGACCATGCCGAGGTCAAACTGCTACGATTTATTGCCGGAGACAAGATTAAATGGAAGTTATTGCCAAGACCTCTCGACACGAAAGTCAGGCCCACGAGCTCGCCCAAAGGATTCGTCAACGAATCCAGGGGGAACAGTTGGCCGACGGCAGTTTTTTCATGACCGAGGCGCAGCTCGCTTCGGAATACGGCGTCTCGCGCACGGTGACGCGCGAGGCCGTGAGCCGTTTGCAAGCCCTTGGCATCTTGGAAGGCCGTAAGCGAAAAGGGCTGCTGGTGCGGCATCCAGATCCGCTGCGGCTCTTCTCGAATAGCCTGCCGTCGTTGGTGGCTTCGCCGGACGACTGGCAAGAGCTGGCCAAGCTGCGATATGCGTTGGAAGTCGGCGCCATCGAACTTGCGATTCGCACGGCGACTGACGAGCAGATCGAGCGGCTCGGACAGATCACCCAGCAGATGGAGCTAGCTCTCCGCGAGGACATAGAATCGGCTCGCTCCGTGCGCCTGGACCTGGAATTTCACGCGCAAATCTTACAGATGACAGGTTCGCGGCTGATCGCCGGGATGCAGCAGGTGCTGGTGCAGTTTTTTCAGATTGCGCCCCACAGTGAGCGGACTGCCACTTCCGCTGAGCGTATCATCTGGGAACACCGTGAACTGCTGAACGCCATTCGCGACCGCGACGTCGAACGAGCCCGTGCGATGATCCGCTTGCAGTTCCGCGCCACTTTGGAAATCCCTGGCCCCACGCCAAATTAACTCGCTTCGATTTTTCTGCTGCTTGCTGACCAGACTGGAGAGTTCACGTGACGAATGAGCCAAACGATCGCGCGAAAACTCGCGGCAAACACCATTTCGGCTGCACTTGCTTGACACGGATCGCTCTGTTGCTTGCGATTGCGACTTCCCCAGCGCCGATTCTGGCCGAAGACTGGCCGCAATTTCGCGGGCCAAATAGCAGCGGCGTCTCGACAACTTCAAAGCCGCTACCGGTAAAGTTCTCGGATACTGAGAACGTGCGTTGGACGGCAGACGTGGGCGAGGGCGTGGGGGGCGCCGCCATCGCTGCGGGGCGCGTGTTCGTCAGCGGCATGACGGCAAAGGAAACGGTCAGCCTCTTTGCAATCGACGCCACGACCGGCCAGAAGCTCTGGCAACGCGACTGGCCTACAGGAGCGCTTCCGGAAGTTCATCAGACGAACAGCCACGCCAGTTCGACCCCTGCAGCGGACGCAGAGCGGGTTTATTTTTATTTCAGCTCACTGGGAATTCTGGCGGTCGACGCGCGAACCGGCAAAGACGTGTGGCAACACTCGCTTCCGGTTCCATTCTTTGTCTTTAAGTGGGGCGCTGGAATGTCGCCGGTGCTCTACGGGGACATGCTGCTGTTTTGCCAAGATGACGATCTGGCGCCTGCGCTGTACGCCTTCGATCGGGCCACCGGCAAGCAACTCTGGAAAGACGACCGCCTCGACATGACGGTGAACTACTCGCATCCCGTCATCAACACCGTGGATGGTCGGGATGAAATCGTCGTCGCGGGAACGGGTCTGCTCATCGGTTACGATCCGCAGACCGGCAAGCGACTTTGGAACGCCAAGACACTGCTACGAAACATCAAGACGACTCCCGTCTGCGTGGATGGAGTCATCTATATCTCGCTCCAGAGCAGCGGCATCGCCAACCAGTGGTTGGTTGCAGTCGATCAGGCGGACACCGGCAACAAAGACGGCAAGGTCGACAAGGCAGAAATCCAAGCCTATGTCGGCAAGGAGCCGATCCCGGAGATCTTCTTCAAGAAGACCTTTGAACGGGGCGATCTGAATCGAGATGGATTCTTGCAGGGCGCCGAGTTGGACGTCGCCTTTTTGCATCCCGAAAATTTTGCCGGCGCCAAATTTACTTCGACCGGTGAAAATGCCGCGGACGAATTCATCCTGGCGGTGCGTGGCGGCGGAAGAGAGAACGTGACTTCCACGCATGTCCTCTGGAAACATCCGACAAAGCACACCGATCACATTGTCTCTCCCTTCGTTTCCGATGGCCGAATGCTGTTGATCAAAGGTGGCGGAATCAGCACGGTCTTTAACACCGAGACCGGAAAGCCGCTGCGCGGTCCGAAGCGAGTGGCCAACGCGACGGACTACTTTGCGTCACCCGTTTCCGGCAACGGCAAGATCTATCTGGCAGGCGAGAACGGCATGGTCGTAGTCCTAAAGGACGACGCCAATTACGAAGAGCTTGCCGTGAACAATGTCGGTGGCAGCATCGTCGCCACGCCCGCGATTGCGGAGGACTCGCTCTACATCCGCACGCGCGATAAGCTGCTGTGCATCTCGCAAAGTTCAAACGAGAAGTAAAGGTTTTGATCGCGCCCCTGGCGTCAACGGAATTCCCGCGACACCGGCAATACCTCGATTGATCTCATCGATCTCAGCACGCCGCGTGGATCGGCGGCGCAACCGATTCTGTGCCGGCACGCAACTTAAAGCTCTGCCCTGACTTCATTGCTGAAAGGCAATCCCAATGGTCTTCCCGCTCAGCGACGACGACTCCGACATCCAGGGCATTCCCCTCGTCAACTATGCGTTGATCGCGTTGAACATCCTGGTGTTCGTGGTCTTTCAAGGGTTGGGCCAGAACGACGACTTTACTTACAAGTTCTCGACCGTGCCGGCCGAAATCGCCACAGGCGAGGACAAGGTCACCGAAGATCAGATCCTTGTCGATCCCGCGAGCGGCCAGCAGTTTCGCGCCCCTGGCCTGCAACCAACGCCGATTTCCGTCTATCTGACGCTGCTGACCTCAATGTTCATGCATGGCGGCATTGCCCACCTGTTAGGAAACATGTGGTTCCTGTGGATCTTTGGCAACAACATTGAAAACGATTTAGGCCACTTGCGGTACACGCTCTTCTATCTGCTAACTGGCGTGATCGCGTCTTTGTGCCACGTTGTATTGAATATGAACGGCCCCGGCGCGCTTGTCCCCAGCCTGGGCGCATCGGGGGCGATCTCGGGCGTCATGGGCGCGTACCTGATCCTGCACTCACGGCGCTCGGTGCGCGTCTTGCTGCTTCGAGTGATTACGATCGTGCCCGGTTGGGTCGCGGTCGGCATCTGGTTCTTGTTCCAATTGGTCAGCGGCCTAGGCTTGTTGGGGGGCGGGACAGAGGGGGGAGGCGTGGCCTACGCGGCACATATCGGTGGTTTCATCGCTGGCGCGGCGTTAGCCAAGCCGTTCATGATCGGGAGGGCCGGCCAGAAAGCCCAATAAGCAGTCAAGGCGCCAATTCTCGCCTCAGGTCCGTGGTGATGTTAGGCAGCAAATAGCGCTGCGCACCGCCTGGGTGTCCAATTGACGAATGAAGCACGAACAATATCAGCCCGATCGTCAATTTAGCGGACGCTGAGCACGCCGACGAAGTGGATCAAGTGGTTCTCGGAATAGCAGTGCTACAATTCACTTGGCGGGAGTACGAACAGCCCCCTAAACACACCGCCGGAATGTGAATCTCAGATGCCGACCTTTTATCTCAAATTGTACGCTTGCACGCTTTTGGCCTTTTTCGCCATCGACATGGTTTGGTTGGCCCTGATCGCTCGAGGTTTCTATCAGAAGCATTTAGGATTTCTGCTCAGCCCCAACCCTAACTGGTCAGCGGCTGTCGCGTTCTACTTGCTGTTCGTGCTCGGCCTGCTGGTCTTCGTCGTGGTACCTAGCTTGGACGCCGGCTCGACCAAGAAGGTGCTCATCCTGGGGGCCTTGTTCGGCCTGATCACATACGCCACGTATGACCTGACGAACATGGCGACGGTCAAGGACTGGCCTTGGATCGTGACCGTGGTCGATCTGTTATGGGGCGCATTCCTCGCAACTTCGGTGAGCTACCTGGGGTTCCTGGCTGGCAAGTGGTTGCAGTGAACGGTTTCTGTCGACTACAAGTCTCGGCTTTTGCCAGCAGTGGGCGGCACTGCGACGAGCGTGGCGATGGGAAGAAGTCCGAATCGTATTCTTCACTTGGCAGCTATTACCAGAGTGGCCTGAAATACTGGACAACATGCGGCGCAAGGCGATGTGCCAGACACGGAACAGCACATATGAAGTCGAAGTCTTTTACGACGGCGATTGCCCGCTATGCCAGCGTGAGATCTCAATGTTACGGCGTTGGGACCGCCACGAGAAAATACGGTTTACGGATATTGCCTCTCCGTCGTTCGACGCTGGCGTGGTCGGCAAAAGCCATGCTGACTTAATGGCCCAAATGCATGGCCGGCTGCCTGATGGCACGTGGTTGCAAGGCGTCGAAGTCTTTCGACGGCTCTATGCGGCAGTAGGTTTCAAACGACTTGCCATGCTAAGCCGGCTGCCACTGATTTCGCAGATTCTCAACTTGGGTTATGCAGTGTTCGCAAGAAATCGCCTGCGACTAACTGGTCGGTGTACTGCAGAGAGTTGCGACACAACGCAGATTCCCACACCTCCTCACTGATCGCTTGGCAAATCTGGCCTGTGCGATTAAGTGTTGCAATTGCACCCCTCATGCACTCGCTGGTGATGGTTCCCCAAGCCGCTAGGCATTTGAGCGCAACGATCCGAGTGGCGAAAACTGACAGCATGCTAGGCGTCTGTGCGGCCGCGCCTTGGGACCGATCTGCCCCCACCTGATTCGGCCGGGCGTCCAGTCCGGTGAGGCAGCCAAAAGGGAACGCCAGGCCGGAGCGGTCTGTTGCGATAGTTCCATCGATGTGCTCGCCTTCTGGTTCTCGCAACTTGATTCAGTTCATTGCACAAAAAGAATAGAGATGTTTGCGCACTGCGTGGGCCGAGATAAACCGCCCGAATGAGCGTCTGGGAATCATCGCGCGAACGACTAGACATTCAGCGTGCGGAGTCTTCGGACAACCGAGTAATCATTCGACTTACATTATTACTAAATGCGCCTGCAGATGCGCAGGGCGGGTCAAATCCGAAGACGAACACCTCTGCGGCGGCTGCGACCCTTGTTCGGAAGAGTCGCAAACAAATGATGTCTCCGGTCGTGCCGATCCGAACCATTGTTGTAATCACAGAGAGTGTAATGTCCACGCAGCGCCGGGATGTTTCGCTCTACCTTCCGTGTCCTGAGAGTGTTCACTGACTGCGCGTGACCTCGGATGGCAGTTCTGTCATTCACTGCCGCGCTGCTATCGCAGTCCACGGTTAACGATCGCTAGTCACTGTGTTATTTGTGCCAGTCCTTTCTCGTGCCAGTCATTTCTTTCGCACATGCTTCGGGGGTTGTGACCATGAGTGCCGCGCGCATCGCCACCTGCGTTCTGATTCTGCTTGGTTCCAGCCGCTACGCGTTGGCGTCCGCTCAAGATCCCGCGCAACAATCGCCGGAACGCGTCTATCGATCTGATTTGCCGCAGCCACGCCAGCGACCGACGCCTGCGCCCGTTGCAGAGGCAGAGAGTAACTGGCCCGAAAACTCATTGCAGCGGAATCTGGCCGAACCTGCAGGCGCCGATGATCGCGCGCCGCCATCACCAGGGATGCTGCCAACGGACCCAATGTCCGACTTGAACATGCAGAATCCCGATTACGACGAATGCTGCCGTCGGTTCTGCGGCCAAAGAGCATGTCCTTGTGTTTACGGATATGTCGAAGCGCTGCTCTTCATGCGGAACGCCGGCTTCCGTCGACAACCCATGGTCGTCGACCCCAACACAAATACCACGTTCATGTCCACGTCGGCCTTTAACCCCAACTTCAACCCGGGTATCCGGGCGATGTTTGGCATGCGACTCTTCGGGCGGATCCCTATTGAGTTTGACTACTTTCAACTCTTCGAAGGTAGCACGTCGGCGTCTGCCGTTGCGCCGGACAGCAGTTCGTTTCTGATCTTTCCGGGCAACCTCAGCGGCAACGCATTTGTGGGCATGAGCGGAGTTCAGGCCAACTATGCATCTTCCTTGCAGAGTTTCGCCATCAACTTTCCCTGCTGCTGCGGATGTTGCGATGACTATTGCGACGATTGCGGTGGCACTCAGAGACGTTGCCAATCCGTCACCTGGTTTGGCGGCTTTCGCTTCCTCAATCTTACTGATCGGCTCAACATCGCGACACAAAGAGAGGTGGCGGGCGCCGTCGAGAACGGTTCCTACAACTTGCGCACCGCCAATCGGCTATTCGGCGCGCAGCTTGGCGCCAGGGTGCGTCGCACGCGCGGAAGGATCGGCTGGGAAGGTACCGGCTGGGCCGGCCTGTTCGGTAATGCTGCGCAACAATCGCAAACCGTAACTGATTTTCCGAATTTCGCCCTGCGGCCCGCTGTCTCAAGCAACCGGGGCGGCGCCGCGTTTATCGGAGGGGGTAACCTTTCAGCACTCTATCTCTTGAACGACGTTTGGAACATTCGCGCTGGCTACAGCGTGCTTTGGCTCCAAGGTTTGGCCCTTTCCCCCGACCAACTCGATTTCAACATGGCCAGTGCGCAAGGCGGCAGTCAGTTGCACAACAATACGGGCCTGGTGCTGCACGGCATCAACATCGGCCTCGAGGCTCGTTGGTAAACGCGCCGACCGACGTCAGTGCTAAGCAAGATAGTAAGGTCCGATAAAGGATCCCGGAAGAACGGTAAACGGCGCCACCTGCAATGGCGAGCGGTTGGTAATCGTAAACCGTCGGATCTGGTTGGTCGTTCCGCCCGGCCCCTGGGAGGCATAGATTTGATCGACGTAACCGTCTCCGTCGCTGTCGCGCGCCAGCACTTCGACCGGCGCCGTTTGACTCGGTCCGGTGAACGCGATAAAGCCGACTCCGTTTGCGGATTGGCTGTGCAGCGTTGCGGGACTAGCGTGGTTCCAGGCCCAGACGTCAATCCGCGATCCGCCGTTGACGCCAGCGCCAACCACAATGTCCGGAATGATATCGTTTGAGAAGCGCCCCAGGCTGAGTGACACGCCGCCTTGGTTGCCCGTCACGGCGGCGCCAAACGGATTGAACGCCGCGACAGCTCTGGCCGTCAGGCCGGTCACGTCAAATACCTTTACAGTGGTGACCATGCCTGGGCCGCTGCCGACAACGATCTCGGCCCGGTTATCCAACGCATTGGTGAATGGTGCATTGGCGCTCGTCGCGCTGCCCATATCGGCAGCGCTGACCACGGCGCCGCCGGTAAAGGACGCCGGGAACGCTAGAAAATCGCGGTAAGGCAGCGCGGCGTTGTACGTCGGCGCGCCAGCGACCAGCACCGTCCGGAAAACTTTCACTTCCGCGGGACCGGTGCTTGGCGCCGTAATAATGTCAGCCAATCCGTCGCCGTCGACGTCAGCGACCGCCACCTGGACGCCGCCGGAGAACGCCGATCCATAAGGCAGAAACGATGTCAACAAAGCTCCAGCCTGCGTGTAGACTCGCACCTGGCCGGTAATACTCCACCCCGAGGCGACCACAATCTCAAAGACTCCGTCGCCGGTAAGGTCTCCGGTGGCGACGCGAACTCCGCCCTGGAACGTGTTTCCGAACGGCGCGAATTGCGTATAAATGACGCCGGTAATCGGATCGACGAGGTCCACAAACTGCGGCGTCAACGGACTTTTGGCCATCGCAACGACGATCGCCGTTCTCTCGATGTTGCCAAACGCCAGTCGCGTTCGGATCACCTCGGTCTGCCCCGGCAAGAGCGCTCCGGCCTCGCCTGCATAGACCATCGCCTCTTGTCCGCTGAGGAGTGCGAATGTCACGCCGCCGGCCGTTTGGGTCCAACCCGGCTGCAACTGCTCGCTGACGGTGTATGTGCCAGGCGCCATACCGGTAAACGAGTACTCGCCGTTGACCGCGGTCACTGTCGTTCGCGTAACGGGAGCGCCCAGCCCAGTGACGCCAGTCACCACGATCGTCCAGCCACCCAGCAGCGGATCGCCATTGTTCTGCCCGTTACCGTCTAAATCATTGAACTTGTAACCGTGAATCGATGCTTGCAGATAGTTACCGAACGCCAGCGTCGTGCGGATTACTTCGGTCTGACCCGGCAGCAGCACGCCGCCTTCACCAGCGTAGACCATTGTTTCCTGGCCGCTGGAGAGCGAGAACGACATGCCGCCGGCGGTTTGCGTCCAGCCAAA
>Ga0105047_10001713_pt1 | contig 39440 bp, 41 predicted proteins | sample MAT04_FD_78384 | JGI IMG/M metagenome (GOLD analysis project Ga0105047, IMG submission 78384) | Freshwater microbial communities from Lake Fryxell liftoff mats and glacier meltwater in Antarctica - MAT-04 (megahit assembly) | ecosystem: Environmental > Aquatic > Freshwater > Ice > Liftoff...
CTTATAGATGGTGGCGGGGGTAGGATTTGAACCTACGACCTTCGGGTTATGAGCCCGACGAGCTACCAGACTGCTCCACCCCGCGGCGTGAGAGAGAACCTACCCGCCTGAGCCCCCGAACGACAACTCGCTAGCCGACTGCCAGCACGGCGTCGGCGGCGAGCTCCATGTGGCCGAGATGCTGGTAGAGCTCCTCGATGACGTGTAGCACGAGCTCGACGTCGTCCCCCGAGCCGGGCAAGAACACCCGGATCTCCGACTCAAGCTCCGCGTGCGGGGCGTCGATCATGGCCAGGTCGAGCGCCGACTGCACCTTCGTCGCCGCCACCAGCTCATCGAGCTCGTCGTGGGTGGCCGTGGCGTCGAACTCGCCGTCACGGTCCCGCGTCGACGGGCGGCCCAGAGCGATGTGGCCGAACCAGAACTCGACAACGGCGCAGCAGTGCACCACCAGCGATGCCGCCGCGTTGGTGCCGTCACCGTGGGGGCGGCGGTTGAGTTGCTCGGCATCGAGGCGGCGGGCGACGCCGAGCATCGTGTCCAGCGCCCGGTCGACCGATCGGATCTGCACGTCGACGGAGTAGTCCATGCGCCGGAGCGTACCGAGCAGCCCACGTCGGGCACACTGAGCGCCGTGAACCACCAGAGCGGCGCCGAACCGAACGACGACGCAGAGCCCGGAACCACCGCCGAGCTGGCTGCCGCCCACGCCGCCGCCCTGGCCGAGCTCGACGAGCTGCGCACCAGCCACGGCATGCAGGCCCTCCGCGAGCAGTGGAACCCGACGGCCCGCCGACTCGGCCGACGCCGACTCGACGACGACGGTGCACCAGCCGATGATCTGTCCACCGACGATCCACCAACCGCCCACCCCACCTGACGCCGATCGGCTCAGGGCCGCAAACGCCGATGTCGTCAGACTTCGGCGGTCGCTGCCTCCTCGGCAGCCGCCTTGCCGGCGGCCACGTTGGCCTGGAACTCCTCGGTGGAGTTGCTGCGCGGGAACGGCTCGTCGGGCACATCCACGCCCAAGGACGCGCACAGTGGCTCCCAGCCCGACCCGAGCTCGTACACCAGCAACTGCTCGGTCGGCACCGCCGCCATCACTGCGGCGTTGTGGGCTTCGTAGACCGCCACCGTTGGATCCCGCTCGTCGGATCGTCCGCCGAACAGTCCGTCCGAGAGGGCCGAGAACAGCTCGAGGATCCCGTCCTCCTTCGACACGGCGTGGTCCCGCATGGACGGGCCGATGGTCGAGTCGAAGCTCCGCCACCACGACTCGCTCGACCGCACCGTGAGCAGCACCTTGGCATCGGGGTGGGCGGCCAACAGCGGCCCCCACGCCAGACACGACGGGAAGTCGAGGGTGGCTCGGTAGCCGGCGACGAGCGCGCCGAGGTCGACGTCGTCGCCCCGCACCGCTGCCGCCCAGCCCGCTGCCGTCTCGGGGTGGGCGAACACCTCCATCATGTGGTGGCACGGCCCAAAGCCGAGCCGGTCGAGCGCTTCGAGCATCGACACCGTGCCCGTGCGACCGAAGCCGGCTCCGATCACCGTGAGCTTGGACTCTGCGCTGGTCACGTCAGTCCACCGGGTCGAGCACGAACAGCGGGATGACCCGCTCGGTGACGGCCTGGTAGTCGTCGTAGCTCGGCCACACCTGGGTGGCTCGGCCCCACCATTCGGCCTTCTCCTCGCCCTCGGCCTGACGGGCCACGTAGCGCTTGGCCGTGGCTTTGTCCTGCAAGGCCACCTCCTCGGGCCCGGCCACGAGATTGTGGTACCAGACCGGGTGCTGCGGCGCCCCGCCCATCGACGCCACCACGGCGTACGAGCCGTCGTGCTCCACGCGCATCAGCGGCGTCTTGCGGACCTTGCCCGACCGGTTCCCTCGCGTCCACAAGATGATGCAGGGCTTGCCTTCGAGGAGGTAGCCCTCCTCGCCACCGGTGGCCTCGTACAGCGCCACCTGCTCGGCGATCATGTCCCACGGGCTCGGCTCGTACTCCCCGTCCAACACCATCTCGGACTCCTCGTTCATCGGTCGGTCAACAGATCCCCGGCAGTCTGCCAGCAGTTCCCGACCTCCGACGTCGAGGAGGAGGTCAACCTCGCGCCGACCCCGACCGTCCTGGAGGTGGGGCAAGCGGGCGAACGGCGAACGAAGCACTGTCTCCGACCGAATCTGTGACACGACGAGCGTCTCGATGGCGCGGCCCAGGATGTCTCCTTCGCGGGCGAGGATCTCCTGGAGTGACTGTCGATGTTCTCCCACCTCTGCTATCCGACGCCGGTCGGCGCACCGCACCGACCACTACCGTGACGATGTGAGCCCCGCCGGCGACGCCGCCCCCACCATCGAGGAGCACGACGAGTTGTCGCACACCCTCGTGGCCGCCGCCATCGACCTGCTGGCCGACGAAGGCTCGGCCGCCCTCACCGTCCGCAGCCTGGCCGCTCGGGCGGGCTGCTCCACCATGGGCGTGTACTCCCGCTTCGGCGGCAAGGACGGCGTGGTCGACGCCGTGTTCGCCGAAGGGTTCCGCCGCCTCACCGAGGCCATGCGCAACGTCACCACCACCGACGACCCAGTGGCCGACCTGGAGCGCTGCGGGCGCGCCTACCGCGCCTTCGCCATCGCCAACCCCACGCACTACCGCGTGATGTTCGGCGAGGCCGTTCCCGGCTTCCATGCCTCGGAAGCTTCGATCCTCATCGCCCACGAATCACTCGGCCTCCTCGAGTTCCGGGTGGCACGCTGCCTGGACGCCGGACAGTTCGACCCGAGCTACGGCACCCCCGAGGACCTCGCCCACTCGTTCTGGGCGGCCAGCCACGGCCTCGTCAGCCTCGAGCTCTCGGGCATGGGTCGCGAACCGGCCACCCAGCGCGACGAACGCTTCGACCGCACGCAGCGCGCCCTCGTGCGCGGCGTGTCCACCGCTATCGCTTCGGCGCCGCCGCCTTCTTCGTCGCCTTCTTGACGGCCTTCGTGGCCTCGTGGCGCGACGCCTCGTAGCGGGCGATGTACACCTCGGGCGGCACGGCGGCGATCGTCTCGGCGATGAGGCCGAGCGGCAGGTCGTCGACCTTCTTGAACCGCACGCACGACTTGCCCATGTCCATGCGCTTGCCCGTAGCCCGGTAGGCGACCTTGAAGCGCTCGGCATCGTCGTCGTCCGCGTAGACGCACATCAGGTAGAGGCTGCACCCGTCCTTCTGCGATGCGAGCCCGGCGAACGAGAGCGGCTGGCCGTTGTAGGTGTTGGGGTAGTCCTCGAGCGGGATCTCCCACGAGATCATCCCCCACCGCATCGCCTCGACGTAGCCGGCCGGCAGGCTGGCCCGCACGGTGGCCAGCACCTCCTCGATGATGTCTCGACGATCAGGATCGAGCTCGGCGAGGTAGTCCTGCACCGTCGTCGCTTTCGACTGCACCATGTCTGCACCCCGGTTCGGCTGTGGTTTCGGGCAAGCGATCCCTGCTATCGGGGCCCTTGGTTGCCCAGTTTGGCGGAGGTGGGGGGCGGCTTGCGCTTCCACGGGCGCCAGGCCAGCAGCGAGACGACCCCGAACAGGCCGATCACGGCGAGCAACATGGGCACCCCGCCGGCCTGCTTGCCCACGATGTCGCGGGTCTGGCCGGCGCCGGTGTCGGGCAGCAGCCCGCCCCCGCTGTTGTCGACCTCCCCCACGGCGTCGGCGGGCGCGACGACCGTCGATGCCGGGGAGGACGTCGGCGGAGACTCCACCTGGGCACCGGCTGGCGACATCCAGCACGGCGTCAACGCCAGCACCGCCGCCACCATCACGACGACGACGGACCGCCGCACGATCACGCGGCGGCGGGCGGCGCTGTGGTGGCTGTGGTCGTGGTGGCCCCGGGCACGAGGCCCTGGATCTCGTCCAACCGGCGTTGGGCTTCGGTCACCGCGTCTTGGTAGGCCCCGAGGTCGCCGTTGGCGCGCAGGTCATCCTCGGCGTTGGTCAGCAGGTCCTGGATCTCCTGGAGCTGCGTGGCCAGATCTCCCTGGTTCTCGCTGGGCTCGCCCCCGCCGGGCGTCGTCGTCGGTGGCGTCGAGCCGTCGGTGGTCCCGTCGCCCGACCCGTCGATGCCCGTCTGCTGCTCGAACGTGCGGAGCTCGACGCCGAACAGCTCGAGGATGGCCTCCTTCAGCGTGGGACGCATGATCACGCGTTCGCCCGACACCACGATGACCTCCTTGAGCTCCGGCACCTGGTCGGACGCCGACAGGACGTAGAGCGGCCGCACGTACATGAGCGTGTCGGCCAGCGGCAGGGTGAGCAGGGCGCCGAACTTCACCTTCGAGCCCTGTGTGTCGAGCAGGCTGATGCGCTCGGACACGGCCGGTTCAGCCAGCATTCGGCTGGCCACCAGCTTCGGACCGTTGACCTGGAGCTCGCTCGGCAAGGTATAGGCCACGAGCTTTCCGTAGTTCGGGTCGTTCGGGTCGCTCTTGGCCGCCATGAAGGCCGTGAGCTTCTGACTTCGGTCGTCGTCCGAGCGCGGCACGAACGTGCGGAAGAGCACGAAGGACTCCTTCGCGTCGCCCGGCAGCTTCATGATCTGGTAGTACGCGGCGACCCGATCCTCGGTGCGGGGGATCGGTCGACCGGTGGCCACATCGATCACAGTCGACGCCTGGGCCTGGGTGACGTCCTCGCCCGGATCGGGGGCGACGTCCCAGGCGTTGGTCTGGCCCAGGAACTCCTCGGGATCAGCGATGTGGTAGCGGCCCCACATGGTGGTCTGCACCGAGAAGAGGTCCTGCGGCATGCGGATGTGATCCCACAGCGCGTCGGGCATCTGGTCGCGGGGCGTGAACAGCTCGGGGAACGCCTTCGCCCACACGGCCAGCACCGGGTCCTCGGTGTCCATGGCATAGAGGGTGACCGTGCCCTCGTAGGCGTTGACCACGGCCTTGACCGAGTTGCGCACGTAATTGAAGTTGCCCCGCAGCCCACTGGTCTCGGGCAGGCCGGTGGTGTCGGCCTGCTGGCTGTAGGGCCAGGCCGACGACGTCGTGTAGGCATCGAGCACGTAGTAGATCTGGCCGTCGGCCACCACCGGGTACGGATCGGCGTCGAGCGACAGGAACGGAGCCACCGCCTGCACCCGCTCGCGCACGTCGCGGATGTAGATGATCTTCGACTCGTCGGTCACGAAGTCGCTGACCAGTGGGTTCCAGTCGCCGAAGCGCAGGGCGAAGGCGGCCTTGCGGGTGAACGAGTCCATCTTCACGCCGGCGTCGCCTTCGTAGCGCGTGGGCACGGTGGTGCCGTTGGTGTCGAGGTAGGCCACCTCGTCTCGGGTGGTGCCCACGATCGAGTAGCCACCCATGTTCTCACCCACGTAGAGCTCGGGCCGATCGAGGGGGAGGTCGATGTTGGCCTCGTCGACTCGGACGGGGACGTCGCGCACGAGGAAGTCGGGCTGCCCGTTGGTCAGGGTGGCGTTGGCCGCCGACAGGGCCACGCCGTAGCCGTGGGTGTAGACGAGGTGCTGGTTCTCCCACGACCCGCCGGGGATCCCGGCCGAGTTGAGGTCGCGGGTAGCGACGATCGTCTGCGTGAGCTCGGCTTCGGCATCGGCACTCTGCCGGATCGGGTAGCGATCGACGTCGAGATCAGGGATCTGATAGAAGCTGAGACCGGCCTGCAGCTTCTGGTAGGTGGGGGCGACCACGCTCGGATCGAGCAGCTGGGCGTTGTTGAGGGTGGGAACGTTCTCGGTCACGGCGACGCCCCGAGCGGCCGGGCCGTCCTCGTAGGCGAACGGGATGGTCTCGACCGCGTCGAGCCCGAAGGCATCACGGGTGGCCTCGATGTTGCGGGCCACGTACGGCGCCTCCTTCGAGGACTGCGCCGGGTCGACCTGGAACTTCTGGATGAACGCCGGGTAGGCCGTCCCGGCCACGATGGCCACGAAGGCCCACAAGCCCACCGCCACCACGGGCAGCACCCAACCCCGCCGACGGATGTTCACGATGAACAACCCGAACGACAGCAGGGCGATGATCATCAGCAGGTAGATGGCCGGCAGCTGGGCTTGGACGTCGGTGTAGGTGGCGCCGTCGACGGCCCCGCGGGTCGAGAACAGCAGCAGGTAGCGGTCGAGCCAGTAGCTGGCCGCCTTGACCAGCGCCAGCAGCCCGACCAGCACCGAGAGGTGGGCCTTCACCTGGGGCGTGACCCGCTCGATGGGTGACTGCAGCCGGATCCCGCCGTTGAGGTAATGGGCGATGGTGGTGACGATGAGCACGATTACCAGCGAGGTGAACAGCCAGTCGGCGACCACCGTGAGGAAGGGCAGTCGGAAGAGGTAGAAGCCGACGTCCAGGCCGAACAGCGGATCGGTCTGGCCGACGGCCACGGCGTTGCGGAACAAAAGCCACTCGGACCAGTAGGCCGACGTGCCCAACCCGGCCAGAAGCGCCGTGCCCCCAGCCACCGACGCCCGCACCAGCCCCGCCCGGCGATCCATCATCTGGCGATAGCGGCGGAGCAGCTCGTCATCGGCACTCACCGGGCGGAAGGTGGGGGCGATGCGATCGGCAACGATCAGGTTGACCAGCATCACCACGAAGAAGACGGCGGCGAACAGCGCCACCATCAGGAACTTGGCGCCCAGCACGCCCGAGAAGACGTCGCTGCGGCCGAGCGAGTCGAACCACAGGAAGTCGGTGTAGAACGCGGCGATGCCCCGCAGCGACGTGAACACCATGAACAGCACCACCGCAGCGACGATCAGCGCGATGCGACCTCGTCCGGCGGAACGAGCAGGTCGTGAGGGCATGTCTGCGGGGGCTCGCATGGTCGGTCAGCCTAAGGGGTTGCGGGGTGAGGTGGACGGGTCAGCCGGTCGGTGCGCCGGCGGCGAGGTCGGTCACGCCGCTGGTGTCGCCGCCGAGGTCGGCGAGTGCGGCCAGCGCCTCGTCGAGGCTGCCCACCTCGATGATCCTGACGTCGTCGCCGGCTCGGACCCGAGCGGCGGCGCCTTCGCCGGCCGGGACGAGGAACACGCCGATCCCGGCGTCGATCACCGCCGCCACCTTCTGCTCGATCCCGCCGATGGGGCCGACCTTGCCATCGATGTCGATGGTGCCGGTGGTGGCCACCCGACCGCCGCCGGACAGGCTCCCCGGGGTGAGCACGTCGATCACGCCGAGGCTGAAGGCCAGGCCGGCCGACGGGCCACCGACGTCGGCCGAGTCGATGTCGACGGTGAAGGGCAGGTCGTAGGACAGGTTGCTGGTGCTCGAAGCCACACCCAGGAACGCGACGGGCGGATCCTCGGGGGCCCCGCCAGGCCGCGTGCCCAAGACCACCTCGTCGGTGCGGGTGGCGGCACCCGTGGCCGGCACCACGGTCAGGCTGATCGTGTCACCCGGGGCGTGGTCGGCGATGGCCGCTGACAGCTCGCGGTCGAACGAGATGTCGGTGCCGTCGACGGCGGTGATGGTGTCGCCCGGGCTGAGGATCCCGGTAGCCGGGGCGTCGGGCCCGACCTCCACGATGACGGCGCCGTCGCCGGACTCGGGGACCTCGTAGCCGAGCGAGCGCAGGGCCACGGCGGCGGCCACGTTCTTCGAGTCGACCATCATCTGCAGGTTGAGCTGGCGGTTCTCCTCGGGATCAGCAACGCCGATCACGTCGCGCTCGGGCACGAGGCGCACGTCCTCGTCGAACACGCCCCCCATCACCTCGAGCAGCGTGGCCGGGCCCAGCCGGACCGTGGTGTAGCCGATCTCCCCGTTGTCATCGGTGAAGGTGGCCGCCCCTTCGACCGAGATGAGCGGCTCGGTGTTGCGGACGGTGCCAGGTGACTGCGCGTAGTACGGCGTGGGGACGAACCCCGACGCCACGGCCGAGAGCGTGAGCGTGGCCACCACCGTGACGGACACGATCAGCAACCGGCGACGCCAGAACGGGACGCGATCAGCATGAGGTTCGGAGGGGAGGTCGGGCGGTACCATTTTGCGGAGGAGTCGCCCGAACGGGCCGACCCGCACAGCCTGCCATGAACCGTACCCACCTCCACCGCGCCCCGCTCACGCCCGCAGCACCCTCTGCGGGCGATCGCCTGCGCGGCGCCGTGGGGGCCACCGCGCTGAGCATCCTGATCGGCGTCCTCGTGGCCGGCCTGTTCGCGCTGGTCGTGGCCGTGCTGGCCGTGCTCGCCATCACGACCCTCGGGTGATGGCGCCCGATCCCCCCGTCCGTCGACGAGCCGCCGCCGTCGCCGGCCACACCGGCGACGTCGACACGGCCCGCGACGCCTGGATCGACCCCGACCCGACGGTGCGGGCCACCGCCGCCGGCGCGTTGGCCCGCCTGGGTGAGCTCACCTCCTCGGACGTGCACGCCGGTCTGACCGACGCCGACCCTCGCGTGCGGCGCCGGGTGGCCGAACTGGCTGGCCACGAGCACCGAGGCGATCCCACCGTCGATGCCGACGTGCTCACCGCCCTGGGTGACGGCCATCCGGCTGTGGCCGAGATGGCGGCGTGGGCGCTGGGCGAGCGCTTCGAGCCCGACCTGGAGACCGGCGAACGCCACCACCCGACTCCACGGCCGGTGCTCGACGGGCTGGTGGCCGCGGCGGAACGTCACGACGATGCCCTCACCCGGGAGGCCGCGGTCGCCGCCCTCGGGGCCATCGGCGATCCGACCTCGCTCGAGGCGCTGCTCGCCGCCACCACCGACAAGCCGGCTGTGCGGCGACGGGCGGCCATCGCCCTCGTGTCCCACCTCGACGACCCACGCGCCGTCGCCGCCCTCCGCGGCCTGGCCACCGACCGCGACTGGCAGGTGCGCGACGCCGTCAACATCCTGCTCACCGACCTCGACCTCACTCCATGAACATGACCTTGAGGCTGTCGTAGGCCTCGATGCAGTGGCCGGCGCCGAGCACCACGCACTCGAGAGGGGCGTCGACGAGGTGCACGGGGATCTCCGTCTCGCTCTCGAGCCGCAGGTCGAGGCCCTTCAGCATCCCCCCGCCACCGACCAGGTGGATGCCCTGACCGATCAGGTCCTGGGCCAACTCGGGCGGGGCCTGACCCAGGCAGTGGATGACCGCGTCGACCATGGCGGACACAGACTCGTCGATGGCCTCGCGCACCTCTTCGGCCGACAGCACCACCGTCTTGGGCAACCCGGACATCAGCTCCCGGCCCCGCACCTCGGCGGCGAACTCATCCTCGGTCGGCCACGCCGATCCGATGGTCACCTTGATCTCTTCGGCCGTCCGCTCGCCGATGGCGATGCCGTACTCGCGACGGATGAAGGTCTGCAGGGCGGCGTCGATGTCGAACGATCCCACCCGCACGGCCTCGAGGGCCACCACGCCGCCCAGCGAGATGAGGGCCACCTCGGACGTGCCGCCGCCGATGTCCACCACCATGTTGCCGAGGGGCTCAGCGATGGGCAGGCCGGCGCCGATGGCGGCGGCCATGGGCTGCTCGAGCAGGTGGGCTTCGGCCGCACCGGCGCGACGGGCCGCTTCGATCACGGCGCGCTTCTCCACCGCAGTGATGGCCGACGGCACGCAGATCACCACGCGTGGGCGGTTGAACCGGCTCACCCCGACCCGCTGGAGCAGCAGCCGGATCATGCGCTGGGTGATCTCGAAGTCGGTGATGGCCCCTTTGCGCAGCGGGCGGACGGCCACGATGTACGAGGGCGTCCGGCCGATCATCTGCCACGCCTCGTGCCCCATGGCCAGCACGTCCTGCGTGCGACTGTTGAGGGCGATCACCGACGGCTCATTGAGCACGATGCCCTCGCCACGGGCGTAGACGAGGGTGTTGGCGGTGCCGAGATCGATGGCCAGATCGCGTGCCAGTCGACTCACCCGCCCTCGGGGTCGCTCTGACGCTGGCGCGCCGAGCGGAGCTTGCTGGCCAGATCGGCCTGCGAGCTCGTGGGCATGATGGGCTCGGGTCGGGTCGGGGTGCTACCGCGCGCGCGCTTCGGCTGGGGCTCGTTGGGGTCGCGGGCCAGCGCCGTCATCTCCTTCTGGAACGAGTCGATGCTCGACATGAAGGTGGTCGGCTTGCGGTTGCGGTACCAGATGATCAGCGAGCCGACGATCGAGATGCCGACAGCCAGGGCCAGGAAGATGAGGTTGCTCACGAGGCCGGACCGCCACCGGTCGCCACGGTGAGCGGCACCGAGCCGCCCGAGGTGACGCCGTCGAGGACCAGTCCGTCCGCAGCGACCTCCCCCACCGGGCGGGCGTCGAGGCCCCAATCCTGGCCGTCGGCCCACACCTCGCGCTTCCAGACCGGCAGCGTGGCCTTCAGCGTGTCGATGGCCACGCGGGCCGCGTCGAAGGCGTCGGCCCGGTGCGGCGCAGACGCCACCACCACCACCGACGACCCACCGATGGGCACCACACCGGTGCGGTGCCAAAGCGCCAACCGCCCCAGGTCGGGCCAGCGTCGCCGCAACGACTCGGCGAGCAAGACGAGCCGGGGGGCGACCTGCTCGTCGTAGGCCTCGTACTCGAGCACCTCGACACCCACCCGACCGGCCGAGTGGTCGCGGGCCGTTCCCGAGAACAGCACCACGGCGCCGCACGACGGGAGCGTGGCCCAGGACACGGCATCGCCGACGGGCAGATCGAGATCCGACAGGCCGATCCAGTCGGCGCCGTCGGGTGCGGGAGGCAGGGACACCCCGCCATGGTACCGACCCCACCGCAGCCCCCCGGCAACGAGCCGCCGGGGGCGCGCCCAGCTGGCGCGCCGACGTCAGTACGCTTCGCCCTCGTGCCATGGGAGGAACCACCAGACGAGGACGATCCCGGCGGCACCGCGCCGTTGCCTCCTGACGACCGCCTGTGGCGCCACCCGTCGGAGATGGGCGTCCCTCCCGGCACGCAGCGCATCGAGCTCGTGTCGCGTCCGTCGTTCGGTCGGATCCTGGCCGTCGGCGGCATCGCCTTCGTCGTCGGCAGCGCAGCGACGCTCGGCATCCTGGCCGCCGCCGGCAACCTCGAGCAGCCCGTCCAGGACACCGCCATCGAGCGCGTGGCCACCCAGCTCGAGTTGGCCAGCGGCGCGTCGGCACTCGACATCGCCACACCGGTGCTGCCCGCCATCTCCCGCGTCGACGCCGATGGCCCCGACGGCCTGCGCAGCAGCACGGCGGTGGTGATCCGCGACGACGGCTACCTGCTCACCACCTCCGACGCGGTCGACGGCGCCACATCGCTGCAGGTCTGGTTCTCCGACGGATCGAGCACGCCGGCCACGCTCATCGGGCGCGACCGCGACAGCGACGTGGCCGTGGTGAAGGTGGAGCGGACGGGCCTGCCGGTGGCCTCGTTGCCGTCGGACGCCGTGGTCGACCGGGTCGACTTCGGCGCCACCACCGTGGTGGTCGACGCCGCCCCCACGAGCGGCCCCACACCCTCCCTGGCCGAGGGGTTCGTGTCCGAGCCGAGCAGCCAGCTGGCGCGCGACGACGGCACCAGCCTGTTCGGCCTCGTGCAGATCACCACCGCCGTGCCTGCTGCCGAGGACGGGACCGGCCGCGTGCTGGTCGACGGGTCCGGGGCGCTGCTCGGCTTCGTCACCAACCGACCGGCCGCCGACGACGTCGGCCCCTCGAGCCTGGCCATCCAGTACGCCACGCCGATCGACCACGCCAAGCAGGTCTTCGACGATCTCATCGCCGCCGGCCGGTACGACCACCCGATGCTCGGCGTCACCGGCTCGAACGTCGTCGGGGCCGATGCCGAGCGGCTCGGCGTGCGCAGCGGGCTGCTCGTGCAGAGCACCGACGACGGCGGCCCGGCCGCGGCGTCGGGCATGCGTCGGGGCGATGTGATCGTCCGACTCGGCAACCACAGCGTCACCGACCTCAACGACCTGGTCGTGGCCCTGCGCCGTCACCACGGCGGCGACGTCCTGACGATGACCTACGTGCGCCAAGGCGAGCAGGACACGGTCGACATCACCGTCGCCGTGCGCCCAGCACAGCCCTGATTCCCAGGCCCAACCCGACGACGGCCAGCACCGAGGCGCTGAGCGACAGCTCCTGGCGACGTCGCGCGCTCATCGAGGCCCACCGACCCCCGGCGTCGACCTCGACGTAGGCCTCCTCGTTGGTGGCCGAAGGCTCCCAACCGCACGAGCGCACCACGTCGTTGGCCAGCACCCACGGGTGCACGACCCAGGGCAGAGCCTCGGGTGGCACCTGCGAGGCCCCCAATCGCCACCGCAGACGCTCGACGGCCAGCGCCAGCGTGCGGGGCACGGCGAAGCGGCGCCCGGGTCCGCTCAGCGTGGGCAGCAGGTCGGGCGAGATCCAACCGTCCGGCGCCACGTTGGCCGCGCCGTCGAACCGGGCCCGGCGAACGGCATCGACGGCAGCGGCCAGGTCGTCGAGCAGCAGGAACTGTGCGGGGACCTCGATGTCGGAGGCTTTGAGGCCCACCATCGACCACGGCGATCCCACGAACCACTGCCGGGCGGCGAAGGCCACGACGACGGTGGGACGCACGGTGGCGGCCACGGCGCCGGTCAGCGACCGCCACGAGGCCAACGACGCCTCCGCCCCCGCCCGGTCCTCGGCGAAGCGCAGGCCCCGGTTCGGGCGCAGCTCGGCGGCCTCGGTGATGGGCATCGGGTTGTCGGTCCACGCTCCGTAGGCCATGCCGGTCGATAGCAGCACCAGCTGGCCGACGCCGGCCCGGGTGGCCGACCGCAGCAGCCGGTCGAAGGCGGGGAGGTCGAACGAGCGCGTGGCGGTGCCGTCGACGCCCGGTCCGTCGGCCGTGGTGGGCGCCAGGTGGATCACGACGTCGGCCCCGTCGAGCCACGTGTCCAGCTGACCGTCAGACGCCCCGACGACGTCGCCGACCACCACGTCGACGCTCGTCGACGAGGCCGGCGACCGGTGACCGACGCGATCGATGGCCACCACGCGTCCGACCGCGGGGTCGGCCACCAGGCGGGCCACGACGGCGACCCCGAGCGGTCCGGCGGCGCCGACGACCACCACGACGTCGGCGTGGGGGTGGTCAGGGGGCACCAGGTCGGCCGTCGAGGTCACGTCGGCCATCATGGCCGCGATCGAGCGAGGCCTGCCTACCATGACGGGGTGAGCGACAACGGCCCCCTCGACCCCTTCGCCGACGATCCCGTCGACGGCACCGGCAACACCCCGGGGAACGACCCCCTGCAGGGCGTGCCCGTGTTCGGCGACCTGGCCAAGATGCTGGCGCAGCAAGGCGGCATGGGCTGGGACTCGGCTCGGCAGTTCGCCCTCATGGTGGCCACCGAGGGCACGAGCGAGCCGAACGTCGACCCGGCCGAACGCATCAAGATCGAGCAGCTGGCCCGGATCGCCGAGCTCCACGTGGCCCAGGCCACCGGCCTCGACCTGCCGGCGGGCCGCGGCGGCACGATCGAACCCGTCACCCGCGCCGCGTGGACGGCTCGCACGCTCGATGCCCACCGTGGACTCTTCGACCTCCTCATGGCGTCGCTCACCCCCTCCCCCGACGAGCAAGCCGACCTGGCCCCCGATCCCGATGACCCCTTCGGGTTCATGGCCCCGCTGCTGCGGATGGCCGCACCGATGATGCTGGGACTCACCGCCGGTTCGATGGTCGGCCACCTGGCCCGCACCTCGTTCGGGCAGTACGACCTCCCCCTGCCCCGACCGGCGGGCGACGGCATCATGGTCGTGCCGGCCAACATCGATGCCTTCGGCCGCGACTGGAGCCTTCCGGGCGACGACCTGCGGTTGTGGGTCTGCCTGCACGAGTTGACGTGGCACACCGTGCTCGACGTCCCCCACGTCCGGGCCCGCTACGACGAGTTGCTGCGAGCCTGGCTGTCGGCGTTCGAGCCGGCGAGCGGTGCGCTCGAGGAGCGCCTCGGCGGCCTCGACCCGATGTCGCTCGGCGATCCGTCGTCGTTGCCCGAGGCCCTGTCCGACCCCGAGGTCCTGCTCGGCGCCATCCGGTCGCCGGCCCAACATGCCCTGCTCCCCGAGCTGGCCGCATTCGTGGCCGTGCTGGTGGGCTACGTCGACCACGTGATGGACGGCGCTGCCGCCCGGCTCCTCGGCGCCTCGTCGCAGCTCACCGAAGCCCTCCGGCGACGGCGGGTCGATGTCGGCGACGGCGGTCGCCTGGTCGAGAAGTTGTTCGGTCTCGAACTGTCGGACGAAGGCATCGAGCGAGGTCGCACGTTCGTGGCCGGCGTGCTGGAGCGAGCCGACGAGGCGGCCTTGGCCCGGCTGTGGGAGTCCGGACCCACCTGGCCGACGCCGGCCGAGGTCGACGCACCAGGCCTCTGGCTCGCCCGCATCGAGCTCTAGCCCGACCGCTCAGGTCTTGGCCGCGCCCCAGCGTGGCTCGTCGTAAGCGATCTCCGGAACCACGGGGGTCGGGTCATCGAGGGTGGGCACCACGTCGACGTCATCCTCGACGCCGCCGCCCGGCGCGAACAGGCCGCCGCTCGGCTCGTCCAAGAGATCGATGGGGATGGGGGCATCGACCTCACCGAGCAACGTCGCCTCGTCGAGCACATCGACCGGTGGCAGGTCGAACACGAGCGTCTGACTCGAATCGAGGATCTCGCTCGGCTGCGCACCCTCGGGCTCCCCGATACCGTCGACCGGATCCGACGCGTCGCCCAGCACGCGCCGAAACCTGGGCAGGCGCTCACGCACCTTGATCATGCGGTAGTCGAGGCCGTGGTTGGCCCGGTGCCAGCCCAACGTGTACGAGACCAGCGCGAACACGGCGACCAGGGCCATGAACACCATGGCGGCGTCGAGGGGCACGTCGTGGGCGGTGGGGATGAGCGCCCCGATCACCCACACGAGCTGGAAGCGGGTCTCGAACCGGGCGAACGAGCGGCCCCGGTTGGCGTCGGGGGCATCGCGCTGGACGATGGCGTCGAAGGCCTGCTTGGCCACGTTCGACGAGAAGCCGACGAACAGCGACACCATGGCGAGGGCGACCCCGACCTGGACCGAGCTCGGGTCACCGTTGAGCAGCAGGGCAGCGATGAGGCTCGAGCCGAGGATCAACGCCAGGCACGTCGACAGGATGCGCTCCTCGGCTATCACCCGACGCAGGTGCGGGGCGAGCAAGGCGCCGACCACGAAGCCGGTCTGGCCGGCCACGGCTCCGACGCCGAGCAGCACCGGGAGGTCGTTGTTCTTGGCGTAGAAGGCGATGAGGAAGGCCAGGAAGCCGACGCAGCCGCGGATGAGCCCCATCGACGAGGCGGCCAGGAGGATGCCGATGCCGCGCAGCTCCTCCTTCTCCTCGGCATCGGGCGGCTCGGCGGCCACCAGGGTGCGGGGCAACTGGAACGCCGTGATGGTGCACACGACGAAGCAGATCCCGGCCAGCCCGAGCGCCCAGGCCGGGCCGCCGACCTTGAGCAGCAGGCCGGCAGGCACGACGGCCACGGCGCCGGCGATGCCCGACAGCAGGGTCAGCCGGGCGTTGGCCTTGACCAGCTCGTCGTCGCTGCGGACCACGGTGGGGACCATGGCGCCTCGAGCGATGAGGTAGCCCTTGCTCAGGACGAGCATGAGCAGTCCCTCGAGGTAGAGCAGCAGCGTGTCGTAGTGGAAGATCAACGTGAAGGCCACGACGGCCCGCATCCCCGCGCCGATGATGATCATCCACCGTCGGCCACCCTTGATCCGATCGATGAGCGGACCGAGCAGCGGGGCGGCGACGGCGAACGGGGCGATGGTGAACAGCAATGTCAGCGCCACCCGACTGCGGGCCTCGTCGAGGCTGTTCACGCTGAAGAACACCGTGCCGGCCATGGCCGCGGTGAACATGGCGTCGCCGCCCACCGACAGGGCGTGCGTGCGGGCCAGGCGCGTGAACGGCGAGGGCTGCCACGGACGGGTGGGATCCCGCCCTTCGGTTGGCGGCGACGTCACGGGTTGCACCCCGTCAGCCTACGGGCCGCGGCTCGGCCCGGCCGTTCGTCGAATCCGGGCGAGACGCTCGGCTTCGGCGGGACTGCCGCGCCCCGATTCGGATGGGGGAGATCAGTGGCGCGGGGACTCGTACTTGTAGCCGAGGCCGCGGATGGTGATGATCCGCTCGGGGTGGGCCGGGTCGGGCTCGACCTTGGCCCGGAGGCGCTTGATGTGCACGTCGAGCGTCTTGGTGTCACCCACGTAGTCCGCACCCCACACCCGGTCGATCAGCACGTCGCGGGTCAGCACCCGGCCGGCGTTCTCGAGCAGCAACGAGAGCAGCTCGTACTCCTTCAGGGGCAGCTTCACGTCGTCGCCGCGGATGGTCACCTCGTGACGGAGGTGGTCGACGAACACGTCGCCCACCTCGACCACGTCGTCGCCGACCACGACCAGCGTCGGCTCTTCGGTGATGCGTCGTCGCAGCACCGCCCGCATGCGGGCGACGAGCTCGCGCATGCGATAGGGCTTGGTCACGTAGTCGTCGGCCCCCACCTCGAGTCCGACCACCGTGTCGATCTCGGACCCCTTGGCCGTCACCATGATGATGGGCACCGATGATCGTCTGCGGAGCTCGCGGCAGACATCGATCCCGGACACCTTGGGCAGCATGACATCGAGTAGGACGAGGTCAGGAGCCACGTCGTCGAACATGTCAAGGGCTTCGGCGCCATCACGGGCCACGCTCACCTCGAAGCCTTCCCGACGGAGGCCCACGGTGAGGGCATCCACAAAGGAGTCCTCGTCCTCCACGACGAGCACGGACGTCATTCGGTTGACCATCAGTTCCTCTCAGCAATCGGTTCGGGGGTGGCCAGAGCGGGCGTTGCCGCCGGCAGGCGAAGCGTGAACAGCGAGCCCTCGCCCAAGCGACTCGACACCAGCACCTCACCGTCGTGGTTGAAGGCCACGTGCCGGACGATGGCCAAGCCGAGCCCGGTGCCACCGGTGTCGCGAGACCGGGCGTGGTCCACGCGGTAGAAGCGCTCGAAGATCCGGTCCACGTCGCGGGCCGGGATGCCGATGCCGTGGTCCTCCACGATCAGGTCGACGTTGACGCCGTTGGCTGCGGCTCGAACGGTGACCAGCGAGCCGGCCTCGGAATACTTCACCGCGTTCTCGAGCAGGTTGTAGAGAGCCGAAACGAGCTGGCGTCGGTCGCACACCACCGACAGCCCCACGGCCGGGGGCTCGACGGCGAGGGGGATGTCGCTCTGCTCGGCCGCCGGGCCGATTCGGGCCACGGCCTCGGTCAGCGCACCGGCCACGTCGACCTCCTCGTGCGCCGGGCTCGACTCGGTCTCGATGCGGGTCAGGGCCAGCAGGTCCTCGATGGTGCGAGCCACCCGGTCGGCCTCGTCGAGCATGCGGCCGGACAGCCGTCGCGTGATCTCCGGGTCCTCCTCCTCCACGAGCGTCTCGGCCAGCAGGGCCAGCGCCCCCACGGGAGTCTTGAGCTCGTGCGAGATGTTGGCCACGAAGTCGCGCCGCACCTCGTCCAGCCGGCGGCGCTCGGTGACGTCGGCGATGATGGCCTGCGCACCGATCAGTCGGGTACCAGACACGAGGGGGGTGGCCGACACGACCAGCGTGCGACGGGGCGGGCCGAACAGCTCGAGCGTGCGGTCGCCGGCCCGACCCGACACCGCGCCACCGACGAGCTCGTCGAGGGCCGCGGCCACGAGGGCATCGGCATGCCGGGCGTCACGGTAGGTCTCAGCCACGGCGTTGCGGAAGACGACCTCCCCCGCCTCGTCGGCGATCAGCACGCCCTCGGGGATGGCGTCGAGGGCTCGCTGCAGTCGGACGATCTCCCGATCGGGCTGGTGGGACAACGCCCCGGTGTCCGCGAGCGCCGACTCGAGGCGTCCGAGGGATGACTCGAGGGGTGCCTCCTGCACGCCCGACGCCGCCACGTCGACGCGGCCCGTGAGCTCGCGCACGCGCTCGGCCGCCTCCGCCAGGCGACGACGGCTCCGCACGGCATCGACGGCGGTCACGAGCACGACGAGCGCGGCCAGGACGAGCGCGGCCGTCACGGCGATCAGCCTCCGACGCCAGGGTCGCCGAACCCGTGGTCGACGGTGGCGTCGAGCGCCGCCTCGAGGTCGGCGCGACGATGACGAGCCTCGACGCGGGCGGCGCCGCTGTGCTCGGGCAGCCATCCCGTCACCATGTACTCGACTTTGTTGGCGATGTTCACGGCGTGGTCGCCGATTCGCTCGTAGTAGCGACCGACGAGGGCGAGCTGCACGGCCGGCTGCACGTCGATGGTGTCCGGGCGCGAGGTGAAGATGGCCTGGATGAAGTCGCGGTGCAGCTGGTCGAGGTGGTCGTCCATGTCGTCGAGGGCGGCCGCCAGGCCCACGTTGCGTTCGGCGTAGGCGTCGATGGACAACTTGAACAGCCGGCCGGCCTCTTCGCCCATCCGCTCGATCAGGCCGTCGAGCTGCGGATCGATGTCGGCGTCGTAGATGCGCCGAGTGGCCTTGGCCACGTTGACCATGAGATCGCCCGAGCGCTCGATCTCCGACACCAGCTTGATGGCGGTGATGACGCTCCGCAGGTCGGAGGCCACCGGCTGCTGCAGGGCCAGCACCTGGTAGCAGTGCTCCTCGATCTGCAGCGACAGGAGGTCGAGCTCGTCGTCGTCTTCGATCAGCTGCTGGGCGCCGTTGAGGTCGCGCGACAGCAGGATCTCCGTGCCGCGCGGGATGAGCTCGGTGACCATGGCGGCCAGGCGGACGATGTCGGACTGGATGTGGTCGAGGTCTTGGTGGAAGGTGGACTTGCGTTCGGTCATGTCATCACCATGGCTCAGCGGACCTCGGCGGCCAAGTGGCCAGGCTCCCCGGTGAGGAGGTAGCGGAGCCGGGCGCCGAGGATGACCGTGTGGTCGGCGATCCGGTCGAGGGCGCGAGCGGCAGCCGACACGCTCAGGGCGATGGGCACGGCGTCGGTGCCGTGGAGCGTGATCAGGTGCTCCGTGAGCCGTTCGGTGGCGAGGTCCATCGCCGTCGATGGCGAGGTGAGCTGCGTGGCCAGGCCGAGGTCGAGCATGGCCCAGGCCCGCAACGCCATGCGGTAGCGGTCGAGGGCATCGTCGGCCATCGACACGAGGATGTCGTGGCACCGGCGGTCGGCGGTGAGCAGATGGTGGTCGGGGGCCAGCTTCACCACACGCAGGGCCAGGTCGCCGATGCGCTCGAGCTCGCTCGTGGCCCGGAGCACCGACACGACCAGCCGCAGGTCCGACGCCACCGGGCTCTCCCGAGCCAGCAGCACGTAGCAGCGCTCGGTGAGCGAGAGGTTCATGGCATCGATCTCGTCGTCGGCCCGGAGGGCGACCGACACCAGGCCCACGTCGCCGTCGACGAGGATGGTCCGCATGCGCTCGAGGTTCTCGTCGACGAGGACGCACATCAGCTCCACCTGGAGGTGGAGCTGCCCCAATTCTTCACCGAAGAGCGCCCGCAGAGGACGCTCCGGCTCAGCCGAATCGTCCGGTGACATAGTTCTCGGTGCGCTCGTCGCTCGGGTTGGAGAAGATCTTCTCGGTGAGGTCGTACTCGACGAGGAGTCCCGTGCGGGTGTCGCTCTCGTCGTTCACCTCGGTCACGAAGAAGGCGGTGCGGTCGCTCACCCGTGAGGCCTGCTGCATGTTGTGGGTCACGATGATGATCGTGTAATCGTGCTTGAGCTCCTGCATCAGGTCCTCGATGCGGGCCGTGGCGATCGGGTCGAGCGCCGAACACGGCTCGTCCATGAGCACCACCTCGGGATTGGTGGCGATGGCCCGGGCGATGCACAGACGCTGCTGCTGGCCGCCGGACATGCCCATGGCCGACGACTTGAGGCGGTCCTTGACCTCGTCCCACAGGGCGGCGCGGCGCAGCGCCTCTTCGACGACATCGTCGAGGCCGGCCTTCACGCCAGCGATACGGGGGCCGAAGGCGATGTTGTCGTAGATCGACTTCGGGAAGGGGTTCGGCTTCTGGAACACCATGCCGATGCGGCGACGCACCTCGACGGCGTCGACCCCGGGGGCGTAGAGATCGACCCCGTGGTAGCGGAGCGAACCCTCGACGCGGGCCGTGGGGATGAGGTCGTTCATCCGGTTGAAGCAGCGCAGCACCGTGGTCTTGCCGCAGCCCGACGGGCCGATGAAGGCGGTGATCTCGTGCTTGCGGATGTCGAGGTCGACGCCCTTCACGGCCAAGAAGTCGCCATAGGACACGTGGAGGTCGTCGAGCTCGAACACCGAGGGCGCCGGATCGGGCTCGACCACCGGCGCACTGGCCACCTCGAGGTCGACGGGCTTTGACAGGGCGGTGTCGTCGGACATCAGCCGTTCCTCTTGTTCTCGTATCGGTTCCGCAACATGATGGCGCTGCCGTTGGCGATGAGCACGATGATGAGCATGACCACGATGGCGGCCGCAGTCGAGGCCACGAAGCCTTCCTTGGCCTCGGCCGACCAGTCGGTGATCAGCACGGGCATGGCCGTGAACGACTCCCGCAGTTGCGACAGGTCGAACAACCCGGGGTTGCCGCCGGGCTTGGCGATGGCGCCGACCAGCAGCAGCGGGGCGGCCTCGCCGATGGCCCGGGCCAGCGACAGGATGGTGCCGGTGATGATGCCGGGGGCGGCATAGGGCAAAACGAAGTGGCGAATGATCTCCCACCGGGTGGCACCGACGCCGAAGCCGCCCTCACGGATGGCGTCGGGCACGGCCCGCACCGCCTCCATGGTGGTGATGATGACGATGGGCATGACCAGCACGGCCAGTGTGAGGCCACCGGCGATGATGGTGTTGCCGCCGGTGAAGCCCGACAGGAACTTGGCGAACACCGCCAGGCCGAGGATGCCGTAGACCACCGACGGCACACCAGCCAGGTTGCGGATGTTGATGTCGACGAAGTTGATGAGCCGACCGTTGTGGTCGTACTCCTCGAGGTAGATCCCGGCCCCGATGCCGATGGGGAAGGCCACCAGCACCACGATGATGCCCAGCCAGAACGTGCCCTTCAGGGCCTGGGCGATGCCGGCGCGCTGGGGCAGCGCCGAGGTGGGGCTGGTGAGGAAGTCACCCAGGCGGGTCGACAGCACCGACCAACCGCCGGTGACCATCTGGTAGATGAGCACGGCGAGAATCAGGATGGTGAGGAACAGGGCGATCTGCAGCACCGCCTTGAACACGGCGCCGCGCACGTCGGCCTTCTTGCCGAGGGACTCGGCCGTGACGATCTCGGTGGTGATGCGGGGGGTGGTGAGGGCCATGGTTGACGTCGCGCGCTCAGTAGGCCTCGCGGACCCGGCGCACGAAGCGCCCGGCGACCACGTTGAGGACGAGGGTGAACAGGAACAGCAGCAGACCGACGAAGAACAGGCTGGGGAAGACGAGGTTGCCGCCGTCACCAGCGACGGCGACGGCATCGGTGCCCCGGGCCTGGGTGGCCATGGCCGCCGTCATGGTGAGGCCGGGGTCGAGCGGGTTGGTGGTGAACGCCGCCCCCCCGGCACCGCCAGCAGCGATGGTCACGACCATGGTCTCGCCGATGGCCCGGGACACGCCCAGGATCATGGCCGCCACCAGGCCGGACACGGCGGCGGGGAGCACCACCTGGCGCACGGTGGTGATCTTGCGGGCCCCCATTCCGTAGGACGCCTCGCGCAGTGCGCCGGGAACCGCGCTCATGGCGTCCTCGGAGACCGAGGCGATGAGCGGGATGGTCAGGATGCCCACGGCCAGGCCGGCTGCCAGCAGGTTGGACTGGTTGGCGTCGCCGAACACCTTCTGGACGAACTCGGGCGAGATGTAGGACAAGGCGAAGAAGCCGAGGACCACGCTGGGGATCCCGGCAAGGATCTCCATGGTGGGCTTCAGCCACTTGCGCACCCGAGGCTTGGCGTACTCCGACAGGTAGATGGCCACGGCCAGACCGATGGGTGCGGCCACGGCCATGGCGATGATCCCGACCAGAAGGCTGCCGACGAACAGCGTGGTGATCCCGTAGTCGCCGAAGCGCGGGTACCAACCGTCGGCCAGCAGCGACGACGGGTCGACGTTCGTGATGAAGTTCCACGCCTCGCCGGCCAGGGACAGCACGATCAAGGCGCTGATGACGATGGAGAGCATGGCCATGGCCGAGAACAGCAACTTCATCTGGGTGTTGCGCCGCGTGCGGCGAGGATCACCGCGGAAGTCTTCGATGGTGAGGGGGGTCAGCGTGGCAGCCATGAGAGTTCAGGGATCGAGTGCTTCGCGAGCGGTCCCCGGCGCGGCGAGAGCCGCGCCGGGGACCGGACCCGAAACCGGGGGGTTCGTCACCCGGCGAGGCCGGGGTTGTTCGCGTTGGTCAGCACGGTGATGCCGTCGTAGGCCACCTTGAGCTCGACGTACTCGATGCCGGCATCGGCGCAGGCCGTGACCTCTGCATCCTTGATGGGCCGCGAGGCGCCGGTCACGTCGGCATCGCCGGCGCAGAAGGCCTTGAAGCCGTCACCCGTGCCGGGGCCGTCGACGTCGACGGTCACGTCGGGGTTGGTCTCGTTGAGGAGTTCCTTGGCCAGCTGGCTGATGGGCTCCACGGTGGACGAGCCGGTGACCCGCACGGTGCCCGAGGCCTCGCCCGTGGCGCAATCGGCGCCGGCGGCCACGGCCGCCTCCTGGGTGGTGGCGATGTCGTCGGCGGACATGTCGACGTAGCCGGCCTCGCCCACGGCGGCCAGGCCGTCATTCACGTAGTATGAGATGTACTCGCACACGGCCGGGTTCTCGGCCAGCTGCGCCTTGTCGACGTAGATGTAGAGGTCACGGCTCAGCGGGTAGGTGCCGTCGGCGATGGTCTCGGCATCGGGGGCGATGCAGCCGTCGCCGCCGTCGATCTCGATCTCGAAGAGCGCATCGCCCGCCTCTTCGGCGAAGGCGAACCCGACCCAACCGAAGGACGTGTCCGAACCCTCGAGGCCGGTCAGGATGGCGTTGTCGCTGGCCTGCGAGCCGTAGTCCTTGCGGGTGCTCTCCTCGACCTTCCCCTCTTCGTCGGCCTCGACCTTGCCGGCCTCGACGCGAGCGTCGATGGTGTCCTGGAGGGCCAGCTCGATGAAGGCGTCGTAGGTGCCGGACTCGGTGCCGGGGGCGGTGATGTCGAGCGGGGCGTCCGGGAACGTGGTGTCCGAGCCGAGCTCGGTGGCCAGCGCCTGGGCATCGGTCCAGTTGGCGAAGCCGTTGGACTCCGGACCCACCAAGGCGTAGAGGTCGTTCAGGTTCAGGCAGGCCAGCTCGCCGGTGGCGGCGGCGCCGCCCGAGGCAGACGTGTCGGTCGTGGTGGACGTGTCATCAGAGCTGCTGCACGCCCCACCCACGAGGGCGAGGGCTGCGGTCACGGTGCAGATCTTTGCGATTCTCGCCAGGCGAGGGGTCAACGGGGTGCTCCTTGTGAGGCAACTGAGGCCGTCGCCACGAGGCGACACCGCGCAAGGTACGACGGCCGGGTGGCGCGCCCGTGAGTTCGAGGTGAACGGAAGGTGAACCGAGGGTCAATCTTGGGTTCACCCGCTGTCCATCTCGAAAGCCCTGCCGACCGCCACCTGTACAAAAGCTGACGTGCAAGGTGGACGGGAGGTGTCCTCAACGAGGACGGACGGCGGCGAAGGCGTCGAGCACGTCGACATCACGCCGATACGTGAGGCGCTTCCCCGCCCCGGCGAGCGACAGCCACCGCACGGCATCCACCTCGTCGTTGACCGCGAACGACCCGCCCGCCACGGTCATGGCCCAGTACCGAACCTGCTTGCGGCGGCCTTTGCCGTCGAGGTAGCGGCACACCGCCACCTCGGGCCCCAGCTCGCACCGCAACCCGGTCTCCTCCAGCACCTCGCGCCGAGCCGCATCGGCCTCGGACTCGCCTCGGTCGAGCTTGCCCTTGGGCAGCGACCAGTCGCCGTACTTGGGACGGTGCACGAGCAGGACCTCGAGATCGCCGTCGTGACGGCGCCAGACCACGCCGCCTGCGGCGTGCACCTCGATGTCGTCGCCCTTCTTGGCGCTCATGTCGGGTTCTCCGAACCATGGGTCAGCCGGTGGCGCAAGGCATAGGCCACCTTCGGGGTCGGATCGGCGTCGTCGCCGCCCTGGGCACGCAGGGCGACCACGACCGCGGCGAGCGCCACACCGTCGGGGTCGACCGGGCCGGCCTCGACCTCCACCTCGCGGAACCGCTCGGTCTCGACGCCGCCGACGTGCACGACGACGTCATCGTCGGCCACCTCGGCCACGACGCCGCCGGCCTCGTCTCGCAAGGTGACGGTCGTCCGTCGTGTGATCAGGCGGGCCGACGGCACCAGAGTCACGTCGTCGAGCACGTCGCCCACCAGGGCCACGACGGCGTCGGGCGGGGAGGAGGCATCGTCGTCGACGTCCATCTCACGACGGTCGAGCAACCCGGCACGGTCCACCGAAGCCGGCACCTTGACCGTCCATCGGGCCACGGTCGACTCCCCGGTGCGGCGGCGCACCGTCACGCCCATGCGGACGAGCGCGAGGTCGGCCGTGTCCCAGTACTGGGCATCGAGCACGACGTCGGCAGAAGACGCTGACGCCACCGGACCGACGCCGACCAGCGTGGGCAGGGCGAAGCCATCGGGCACCGTCAGCTTGGCTTCGAGCTCGTTGGCCACCGTGGGCTCAGGCCAGCGTCCGGCGACGGTCACGAGCCAGCTCGCGCATCTGCACGTGGGTGTCGTTGGACCCGCCCACGGGGGCCCGGTGCCAGGAGCCATCGGGATCGAGCGACCACGACAGGACATCGTCGGCCAGCGCGATGGCGAGCAGCTGGGCCACGCGCTCCTGCAGCTCAGGGGCGTCGATGGGCACCAAGGCCTCCACCCGCCGATCCAGGTTGCGGGGCATGAGGTCGGCCGAGCCGATGAAGGTCACCGGCTCGCCGTCTCTGCCGCCGTGCTCGAACCGGAAGATGCGCGAGTGCTCGAGATAGCGACCGATGATCGAGCGGACGTGGATGTTCTCCGACAGCCCCGGCACGCCTGGCCGCAGACAGCAGATGCCGCGGATGATGAGGTCGACCGGAGTGCCGCCCGCGCTCGCCGCGTAGAGGGCATCGATCAGCGCGGGGTCGACGAGCGAGTTCATCTTCAACGTGATCCGGCCCGCGGCACCGAACGAGGCCTCGTGGGCGATGAGGCTGTCCAACTCGTGGCGCAGGTGGTGCGGGGCGATCAGCATCTTCTCGTAGCGCACGTCGCGGGCATAGCCGGTGAGGTAGTTGAAGAGGTTGGTCAGGTCGGCACCGACCTCGGGATCGCAGGTGAGCAGACCGAGGTCCTCGTAGGTGCGGGCCGTCTTCGGGTTGTAGTTGCCCGTGCCGATGTGGCAGTAGCGGCGGATCCGGTCGGGTTCGTCGCGCACCACCAGCGTCGTCTTCGTGTGCGTCTTCAGCCCGACGAGGCCGTAGACCACGTGCACGCCCGCCTTCTCCAACGCCCGGGCCCAGCCGATGTTGGCCTGCTCGTCGAAGCGCGCCTTGAGCTCGACGAGCGCCACCACCTGCTTGCCGGCCTCGGCGGCGCGGATCAACGAGTGGATGATGGGCGAATCTCCCGAGGTGCGGTAGAGCGTCAGCTTGATGGCCAGGACCTTCGGATCGCGGGCGGCCTGGCGAACGAACTCCTCGACAGAGGTGGAGAACGACTCGTAGGGATGGTGGAGCAAGACGTCGCCCCGGCGGAGCTCACGGAAGAACGACACCGGCGTGTCGTCCTCCGACGCCAGCCGAGACTGGGTGACCGGCGTCCACACCGGGTCCTTGAGGTCGGGCAGGTCGAGCGAGCAGATCCCCCACAAGCCGGTCATGTCGAGGGGACGGGCCTCGACGAAAACGTCGTCATCCTCGAGGTCGAGCTCGCGCTGCAGCAGCGTGCGCACCTCGTCACTCGTGCCCTCCTCGAGCTCGAGGCGGACAGCTCGGCCGAAACGACGGCGGCGGAGCTCGATCTCGACGGCGGCCAGGAGGTCTTCGGCCTCTTCGTCGGCAACGGTGAGATCGGCGTTGCGCGTGACGCGGAAGGTGTGGTGCTGCTCGATGTCCATCCCCGGGAAGAGCGCCTCCAGGTTGGCGGCGATCACGGCTTCGAGGGGCACGAACCGCTCGCCGTCCGACAGGCCCACGAAGCGGGGCAGCAGGTTCGGGACCTTGACCCGGGCGAACCGCCGCTCGCCGGTCTCGCCATCATCGACCACCACGGCCAGATTGAGGGAGAGGCCGGAGATGTAGGGAAACGGGTGGGCGGGGTCGACGGCGAGGGGTGTCAAGACCGGAAAGATCCGCTCCTCGAAGGCCTGGAGCAGCTCTTTCTCGTCGTCGGCGTCGAGCTGGTCGTAGGAGCAGAAGCGGACGCCGTGCTCGGCCAACTCGGGCACCAGGACCTCGGCGAACGTCCGCTGGGCCCGCGTGGTGAGCTCGATGACGCGATCGCGCACCGAGAGCAGCTGCTCGGCGGGCGTGACCCCGTCGGGGGTCTTCTTGGTGACCCGAGCCGCCACCTGGTCCTTCAGTCCAGCGACGCGGACCTGGAAGAACTCGTCGAGGTTGGAGCTGAAGATGGCGAGGAACTTGGCCCGCTCCAGCAGCGGGACCCGCTCGTCGTCGGCCATGGCGAGCACGCGAGCATTGAACTCGAGCCACGACAGCTCACGGTTCAGCAGCCGGTCTGCGTCGTCCATGAGCAGAGGCTACCGGCGAGCGTTGCCGGTCTTCGCTACCGGGCCTCGACGCCGTCGCCGAAGTCCCAGTCGAGGAGCAGGAGCTCCCGTTCGGCGTCGCGCGCCACCCGCTCCTTGTTGCGGCGGAACTGCGGATCGTGCTTCGGCAGCAGCAGGAGCCGAGCCATCACCCGGGACCGGAACTCGTCGATGACCTTCGGATCCCCGAACTCGGAACGGATCTCCCAGTGGGGGGCCTCCGGGCCGAGGTAGACCATCTTCACGTGTCCTCGGGGCGGTGCGGTGGCCTCAGGCGAAATGTCAGACATGGCCAGATCCTACCCGGACACCCCGGGCGGCCTTCCCATCGGCACCGTCCGACGCGGGTCAACCGCCGCCCTCGGAGAAGCTCTTCAGGGTGGCCGTGGTCTCGAAGCGCTCACCGCCGCGCTCGTAGGTGAGCTCGATGGGCTCGCCCGCCTCGCGGTTGCGGATGGCATCGGCCACGTCGTCGGAGCTGGCCACGGGCACGCCATCGACCTCGACGATCACGTCGCCCAGCTCGAGCCCCGCATCCGTGGCGGCCGAGCCGGGCACGAGGTCGGACACGAACGCACCGGCGTCAGCCGACACGCGGTACTGCTCGAGGACCGACTCGGTGACCTCCTCCACGTCCATCATCGACACGCCCAGGAACGCGGAGTCGGGCGTGATGTCGCCCTGCCCCTGCTTCAGCTCTTCGATGAGGTTGCCGATGGCGTCGACGGCGATGGCGAAGCCGATGTTCTGGGCGTCGTCGATGATGGCGGTGTTGATGCCGACCACCTGGCCGTCGGCGTTCAGCAGCGGCCCGCCCGAGTTGCCCGGATTGATGGCCGCGTCGGTCTGGATGAGGTCGCGCAGCACGAGACCGCCCGGCGCCTCGATGGTGCGGTCCTTGGCCGACACGATGCCGAGCGTCACGCTGGGCGGACCGCCCAGGTTGAGGGCGTTGCCGATGGCCACCACGTCGTCGCCCACCACCACGTCGGCTGACGACCCGATCTCGGCGGGCACCAGGTCGACGGGCTCATCGATGCGGACGAGGGCGATGTCGTCGTCGGGCGACGAACCGACCAGGGTGGCCGACTCGACCGAACCGTCGTGCAGGACGACCTCGACGGTGGTGGCGCCGGACACGACGTGGGCGTTGGTCAGCACCAACCCGTCCTCGGAGATGATCACACCCGACCCGGCGCCACCGAACACGCCGCGCTCGGTGGTCTGGTCGGTGGAGATCGATACGACCGACGGCTGCGCCTTCTCGAGGATTTCGCGGATGTCGACGCCACGATCACCGATCTGGCGTGCCGGCGCACCCGAGGCCGTCGAGGGCGTGGCGCCGTCATCGTCCAAGACCACGAAGACCCCGGCGGTGACGAGGGCGGCGATCAGCGCGCCCACGACCGAAGCGACGAGCGCCACCGCCATCGTGCCCGGCGCCTTGCGCGGCGGCGCGGCGTGCGAGGGCAAAACCAGCGGCGCCAGATCGTGCGGTTCGAGCCCGGCGGGACCGCTCGGGGCGGCGTACGACGGGTAGGGGTCGTCGACGTAGGACGGCGGCGCGGCGGGAAAGCCGGGCAGGGCTCGGTCGTCGGGCCAGCTCGACGCGGTCGGCGAGGTCGGGGGCGCCGCTGCCAACGTGGGCGCGAGGAGGGCGGCAGCCCGGGGTGCGGGGGCCGGTTCGCCGTCGGGTGCCGCCCACGCCGCGGCGAACGGGGACGTCGGTCCGTCCACCGTGGGATCTTCAGCGTCTGCCACGATGTCGAGCGTACCGCCGCATGCGGTGGCGACCTGCTTCGGGGGCTACCCTCGATCTCGAGGGCGCCGCAGAAGATTTCGGTGCCAAACGGGGAACTCCGAAGGCTTCGGCTCCGTATCACCATCCAGAAACGGAGGCGTGATGGAAACCGAGTGGATGGCAAACGGCAATTGCCGATTCGTGCCGCCAGCAACCTTCTTCCCGAGCGATGGGGTTGGTGTCGAGCACGCCAAGCAGATCTGCGCGACCTGCCCGGTCGTCGACACCTGCCTCGAGTACGCGCTCGAGCAGCGGATCGACCACGGTGTGTGGGGCGGGACGTCCGAGCGCCAGCGGCGCCGGATCCTGAAGAAGCGCCGCTCCGGCCGCACCAACGTGCAGGCCGTCGTCGCACCCGTCGTGCACCACCGCTGATCTCGGTCACGGCCGGTCGCGTCCGCAGACGCGCCGCTCGCTCGCTCGCTCAGACGGCGGGCATCCCCTGCACGACCTGAAGCATGTCGTCGCGTGGAGCGGCGGACACGAACGTGAAGGTGGTGCCGTTGCGGTCGACCACCATCACCTCGCCAGCCTCGGTCACCATCGACCACGCCTCGGCATCGCCCAACGTCACCCGCTGACCGCCGGCCGGGAGCTGCGACCAGTCGACGTCGCCGACCTGCTCGAACACCGACACCATCTCGTCGTCGTGGGCATACATGAGGTGCATCGCCCCGCTCTCGTGGCGGAAGCCGATGGCCCGCTGCCACTGACCGGCAACCTCGGCGGGGGCAACGGCACCCAAACCGTCGAGATCGTCGTCGGCGAGTTGCTCGAACCCGCCGGTGGACCCGGCGATGGATGCCAGGTCGGCGACGGCCGAACCGTGTCGAGCCGCGAACTCTGCGACAGGGGGGACCACCGCGGGGTCGTCGGTACCGCCAAAAGACGGCAGGAACAGGAGCAGCGCAGCGGCCACGGCCACGACGGCACCGGCGGCCGCCCACCGGGTCCGGTGCCGACGGCGGGCATCGAGCGACACGACCACGGTCGGTGAGGGCGCCGGGTCGGCCGCCCGGGCTGGGCCGCCGGCCAGCAGGCTCGCAAAGAAGTCGGCGGGTACGTCGACCTCGGGGAGCGACCGCAGCCCGGCGCGCACCTCGGCGAGCGATCGGAGCTCGGCCCCGACCTCCGGGTCGGCTTGGATCAGCGCAAGCACGCGGGCCTCGTCAAACGGGGACAGCTCCCCGTCGAGGTGGGCGCTGAGCAGCTCTCGGGGATCAACGTCATCGCTCATGCGAGTGCCTCCCGCAGTAGGGATCGACCTCGGTGGATGCGACTCCGCACCGTGCCGACCGGGACGTCGAGCGATGCCGCGATCTCCTCGTAGGGCAAGCCCACGACGTCGCACAGCACGACTGCCGACCGATAGTCGAGCGGCAGGTTCGCCAACAGGGCGAGGAGGTGGTCGGGCAGGCCGGCCGCGTCGAGCGCGGTGGCCGCATCGGGGCTGGTGGGCAGGACGCGCTCCGGGTCGTCGGGGAGGGCATCTGCCGGGCGGCGCTGTCGCCGCCGGACGTCGTCGAGGAAGGCGTTGGTCGTGATCCTGCCCAGCCAGCCGTGCAGGGAGCCGGGGGTGTAGGTGGCGAGGCCCCGCTGGACCCGCAGCAGCACGTCCTGCACCAGGTCCTGGGCATCGGAGTGGTTGCCCGTGAGCCGGTACGCCACGGTGTAGATGAAGCGGCCGTGGTCACGAGCCACCTCTTCCCACGTGGGAACCACAGCAGCAGGGTCGCTACCGAGGCCTGGTGTCATCGATGATTCGGTCATGAGAGCGAAGGACATCACCACCGACAACGCACAGAGCGCTCGGCGAGTTCCCGCCCGGGCGGATCAGGCCGTCGGGGCGTCGTCGTCGTCGTGCTCGTTGCCCTTTTTGAACTCCTTCTGGGCCTCGCCGAGCGAACGCGCCAGCTTGGGGAGCTGGGAGCCGCCGAAGAGGAGCAAAACGATGACACCGATGATGAGCCACTCTGAGCCACTGGGCATCGGGCCATCATAGGGCCACAGATCCGGCGCAGGCATTCGCGACCGGCCAGAGCAACACGATCAGGGAGGCACCGGAGTGCTCGAGTGCGTGGTGAACATCAGCGAGGGGCGCGACGAGGACGCCATCACCGCCATCTCCGCCGCAGCCGGGGGCCACCTGCTCGACGTGCACACCGACGCGCACCACCACCGCAGCGTCCTCACGCTCCTCGGTGAGGAGGCGCCGCGGGCCGTGGCCGAGGCTGCCGTGGCGCGGCTGGACCTACGGCGCCACGCAGGCGCCCACCCTCGGATCGGCGTCGTCGACGTAGTACCCTTCGTCCCCCTCGACCACAGCAGCCCTGCCGATGCCGTGGACGCTCGCGACGCCTTCGTCCGTTGGGCGGTCGAGGAGTTGGGCGTGCCCTGCTTTCGCTACGGACCCCTCGGCCCGACCACTGACGGGACGAGGTGGACGGGCTGGGGCGAGGAACGCTCGTTGCCCGAGGTGCGCCGCGGCGCCTTCATCACGCTGATCCCCGACGCAGCCCCCCCGGCGGCCTTCGCCGCGCCGCACCCGACGGCCGGGTCCATCGCCGTCGGGGCCCGGCCCGTCCTCGTCGCCTACAACGTCTGGCTGGCGGAGCCTGATCTGACCCGGGCCAAGGCCATCGCCGCCGACATTCGTGGCCCGCACCTGCGCACGCTCGGGGTGGCCGTGGGCGATCGCGTGCAGGTGTCGATGAACCTCATCGCCCCGTGGACCGTCGACCCGGCCATGGCCTTCGACGCCGTCGCCGCCCGCACGGCCGTTGCCGGGGCAGAGCTCGTCGGACTGCTCCCGCGCTCGGTCCTGGCACGCATCGAGCGCGCCCGCTGGGGCGAGCTCGATCTCGCGGACGACCGCACCATCGAGGCGCGGCGCGATCGGACGTGAGACGACCGATTCGACGGTGCCCGAGGTCTCAGACGGCGTTGGCGGTGGCAGCGGCAGTGGCACCGGCTCGGGCCAGGGCGCGCTGACGGCGGATGCGGCGCCGCTCGCGCTCGCTCATGCCGCCCCAGATGCCGAACTTCTCTCCGTTGGCCAGCGCGTACTCGAGGCAGTCCTCACGGACGACGCAGCCTCGGCACACCTCCTTGGCCTCACGGGTCGATGCCCCACGCTCGGGGAAGAACAGGTCTGGGTCGACGCCGAGGCAGTTGGCGAAGTCCTGCCAACCCTTCTCCATCGGCATGTCTCCGGCTGCGGTGTGCATTCCGGTCTCCTTCTCCCCGTCGCGAGTCGCTCCACCCACGTGGACGAGCCGAGAACCCGGCGGGATCCCGACCACGCCCACGCCCCTACTCGATCCCGAGCGGAACGTCCGACGTGTAATTACAACGCTGTGATGATGCCTTCGTCACAGCCGTCGGCGCAAGTGGGAAGTTGCGAATGGGAGAGACTTCTCATAGCTTTTCCCGTGCTTTCGGTATCATCCGGCCCGACGGTTTCCCCGCAAGGCCTTGCGTTGCTCCAGGAAGTCGACCAGGACGTAGTCGCCGAGGGTGTCCGGGGAGGTGAAGAACGCTCGCCCCCGGTTGAGCTCGGTCAGCCGTTCGACGAACGCCTGGAGGTGCGGCGTGGCATCCAGCATGAAGGTGTTGATCCGGATCCCGTCCTTGGTGCAGCGGATCACCTCGGCCAGGGTGAGGTCGACCGTCTCGCGCGTGGGCGGGTAGCTGAAGAACGGATCGCCGCTCGGCGTGAGGTGCGCCGTGGGCTCACCGTCCGTGATCATGAGGATCTGCTTGGTCCCGGACTGGCGCGAGAGCAGTCGCCGTGCGATCTGGAAGCCGTGCTGCATGTTGGTGCCGTAGACGAAGTCCCACGACACCTCGGGGAGCGACTCGGCCTTGATCTCGCGGGCCACCTCGCTGAACCCGACGATCCCCATCCAGTCCCGCGGGAACTGGCTGGTGATGAGCGAGTGCAGGGCCATGGCCACCTTCTTGGCTGGCAGGAAGTTGTCGCGCATGGGCATCGACAGCGACAGGTCGAGCATGAGGACGGTCGACGTGCGGACCTGCTGCTCGGTGCGCTCGACCTCGAAGTCCTCGGGCAACAGGTGCACCGGGGTGCCGCCACCCTGACGGCGCACGGCGTTGCGGACGGTGCGCTCGATGTGGAGGTTGAACGGGTCGCCCCACTCGTAGGGCTTGGTGTCCATGTCGCGCTCGTGACCGGCACCGGTGCGCTGGATCTCGTGCTTGCCGAGCTGGGCGGAGTCGAGCTTGCGGAAGAGGTCGGCCAGCGCGTTCTGACCGATGCGCCGGATGCCCTGGGGCGTGAGCTCGAACCGGCCCTCCTTGTTCTCGATGAGGCCGGCCTCCTCCATCATCTTCGTGAGCTCGGCCAGCCGGTCGAGGCTCTCGGCCGACTCGTCACCGAGGAGCTGTCGGGCCCGATCGAGGTCGATCTCGGCCAGGGCGCCGGGGTTGTTGGCGCCGCGCAACATCTGCTCGAGTTGGTCCATGTCGCCGAGCTCGTTGAGCATCTCGGCGGCCTCGGCGAACCCCAGCGGGTCCTGCCCCGAGAAGTCGTACTGGCGCTCCCACCCCATCTGCGGGAACAGGTTGCGGAGGTTCTGGCCGAGCTGATCGACCTGCCAGCGCAGGTCCATGTCGTCGAGCAGCTGATCGCTCAGCGCCTGCATCTGGGCCCGCTGCTCGGGCGTCATCGAGTTGAGCATGGCCTGCATGGCTGCCATGCGCTGGGCCATGACCTCGAGCAGTTCGTCGAGGGTTTGGGGATCCTCCGGGAAGAAGTCGCCGTAGCGCTCCATGAAGCCGGCGAAGTCGGGCTCGCCGCCGCCGGCCCGCTCGTCGAGCATCTGGTTGAGCTCGGCCATCATGTCCTTCAGGCGTGCCATCTGCTCGGGCGTCATGTCGCCGACGGCGCCGCCCATCTGGTCGACGAAGCGCTGCATGAGCTGCTCGCGCAGCTGCTCGATGAGCGACTCGAACTGCTCGCGGGCCTCGGACGACGCGAACTCGTAGTCCTGCAGCTCGCGCACCATGCCGGCCAGGTCCGGGGGCAGCAGGTCGAGCTGGACCTGCTTCTCGGCCGCCACCTGCTCGGTGACCTCCTGTCGCCGCGTGTCACCCGAGGCCTGCGCTTCGGTCGCCAGGTCGTCGAGCGCGGCGCGCTCGGTGTCGACCACGTCTCGCAGCTTTTCGGCGATGTCGTCGTAGACGCCGCCGAGGTCGTGCTGCTCGAGGCGCTCCTTGCGGGCCTGACGCAACCGATCGAGTACCTCGCGGATGCCCTGCACCTGCTCGCCGTTTCGGTCCTTGAAGCCCTGCTGGAGCATCCGGCGCAACGCCGCGTTGAGGTCTCCGTGGTAGAGCAGATCGTCGGTGAGCTCGCGGAAGGCGTCGAGCGCGTCGAGCTCGAACCCCACCTGCGAGCCGTCCCAACGCGAGTAGCGGTTGCGCGACCAGGCCATGGATGGAGGGTACCGGGGGCCGGGAGGCGGAGCCGACCCATGTGACGGGCCCTGTCGAGCGGAGCGAGACGAGAAGTCGGTCCGTTCACGCCAACCCCACCGCGATGCCGCCACGTGGGGCAAGCTCGGGTCATGGGCTTTCCCGATGACTTCTGGTGGGGCACCGGCGCGTCGGCGACGCAGACCGAGGGCTCCGCACCGGCGAGCGACTACCGCCGGTGGGAGGAACACGGGCGCGCGCCGGCGTCCGGCGATGGCAACGGGTTCGCCGACCGCTACGCCGAGGACTTCGCCCTGTTCGCCGAACACGGGCTCACCCACCACCGCCTGTCGCTCGAGTGGGCCGCCCTCGAGCCCACCGAGGGCAAGCACGACCAGCAGGCCGTCGAGCACTACCGCAACGTGCTGCAGGCCGGGAACGACGCCGGGCTGTCGATGTGGGCGTGCCTGCACCACTTCACGCTCCCCGGGTGGTTCTCCGAGGACAAGCGAGGCTTCGTCGACGCCCGCACCCGTGGCTACCACTGGGCCCGGCACGTGGACTGGGTGGGCGAGACGTTCGGCGACCTCGTGTACGGCTGGAAGCCGATCAACGAGCCGGTGGCCTACGCCGCCGGCGGCTGGCTGACCGGCACCATGCCTCCGGGCAAGGCGTCAGCTGGCGCCTTCTTCGAAGCGCTCGAGGCCACCCACCTGGCCAACCACGAGGCGTGGCGACTGTTGCGATCGGGCGGCAAGCCGGTCATGACCATCATGGACCTGCGGCCCCTCTTCCCGATCGCCGCCTCCAACGACCCCCGCGAGATCGTGGCCGCCACCACCATGCACGACCTGTTCGACGACGTGACCTGGCGGTCGTGGATGCGGGCGCTGCGCGACGGCGTTCTCGAGTTGCCGGGGCGGGCCACCCTCGAGGTCGACGGCATGGCGGGGTCGTTCGACCACATCGGGTTCTCGTACGACGCGGCAGCCAGCATCGACGCCGAGGGCACGATGGGGCCGTACCCGTCGGGACTGCCGCAGAACGACCTCGGGCAGGTGCCGTGGGCCGAGGGGCTCAGCCTCTGCCTCGAGCGCCTCGATGCCGAGCTGCGGGGGCGGTCGCTCGTGATCGCCGAGTGCGGGATCGGCACCGGCGACGACGAGTGGCGGGCCCGCTACCTCGACGAGTGCATCCAGCGCACGGAGGCCGCCATCGCCGACGGCGTCGACGTCCGGGGCTTCTTCCACTGGACGGGCGTCGACAACTACGAGTGGCTCCACGGCTACGACGTCCGCTTCGGCCTGTTCGACCGCGACCGCAACGCCGGCCCGTCGGCCGCCATGGCCAAGCGCTGGGCTGAACCGGCGTGAGGCACCGCTGCCGGTCGAACGCAATTGACACGTCGGCGCCGACCCTTGGAGGCTTGCCCACGTGTCCGACCCCCAGGTGATCCTCGCCGCCCGCGTGGCGGATGCCCTCCCGTTGCTCGATCCAACGGCGGCCGGTGCCGATCCCCAGGTCCGACGCTCGACGCACGCCGACTACCAGTGCAACGCCGCCTTCGGACTGGCCAAGGCGCTCGGCCGCAAGCCGGCCGAGATCGGCGCCGCCCTCATCGACGCCCTCGATGCCGACGACGTGTGCGCCTCCATCGAGGTGGCGCCGCAGGGCTTCCTCAACATCACGCTGCAGCCCGCCTTCGTGAGCGACGCCGTCCTCGCCTTGCTCGACGACGAGCGACTGGGCGTCCGCCGTGCTGCCGAGCCCGGCGTCGTGGTCATCGACTACTCGGCGCCGAATGTGGCCAAGGAGATGCACGTCGGCCACCTGCGCTCGACCGTCATCGGCGATGCCCTGGCTCGATTGGCCACCTTCCTCGGTGACGAGGTGGTCCGCCAGAACCACGTCGGCGACTGGGGCACGCCCTTCGGCATGCTCATCGAGCACCTGCTCGACCTGGGCGAGGAGGAGGCGGCGGCCGAGCTCTCGGTCGGCGACCTCAACGGCTTCTACAAGCAGGCCCGCGTGAAGTTCGACGGCGACGAGGCGTTCGCCGAACGGGCCCGCCAACGCGTCGTGTCGCTCCAGGCCGGCGACGAGCAGACGCTCCGCCTCTGGCGCCTGCTGGTCGACGAGTCGACCCGCTATTTCGCGCGCATCTACGACCAGCTCGACGTGACGCTCGGCGTCGACGACTACGCAGGCGAGAGCGACTACAACGATCTGCTCGGCACCGTCGTCAGCGACCTCGATGCCGCCGGGCTGCTCGTCACCGACGACGGCGCCGACTGCGTCTTCCCGAACGGCTTCGTGGGCCGCGAGGGCGAACCGCAGCCGCTCATCGTCCGCAAGTCCGACGGCGGCTACGGCTACGCGGCCACCGACTTGGCCGCCATCCGTCACCGCCTCGACGACCTGCACGCCTCGCTCATCCTCTACATCGTCGGCGCCCCGCAGTCCGACCACCTCGAGATGGTGTTCGAGGTGGCCCGCATGGCCGGGTGGCTGACCCCGCCGGCCCAGGCAGTGCACGTGGCCTTCGGTTCGATCCTCGGCGCCGACGGCAAGATGTTCAAGACCCGCTCAGGCGAGACGGTGAAGCTGGCCGAGCTGCTCGAGGAGGCCGTACGGCGCGCCGGTGACGTGGTGTCCGAGAAGAGCACCGGCCTCGATGCCGAGGCGCGCCACACCGTCGCCCGGGCCGTCGGGATCGGCGCCGTGAAGTACGCCGACCTCAGCGTCGATCGCGTGCGCGACTACAAGTTCGAGTGGGATCGGATGCTCGCCCTGCAGGGCAACACAGCACCGTACCTGCAGTACGCCCACGCCCGCGTCCGGTCGATCCTGCGCCGGGCCGAGGCCGAGAGCGTGGATACGAGTCCGCCGGCCGAGATCGCCTTCGTGGAGCCCGTGGAGTGGCAGCTCTCCCTGGCCCTGCTCTCGTTCGACGGGGCCGTGCACGACGCCTTCGCCAGCTACCAGCCCCATAAGTTGTGCACGTACCTGTTCGAGCTGTCCCAGACGTACACCTCGTTCTACGAGTCGTGCCCGGTGCTGTCCGCCGAGGATGCCGTGCGCCGCTCGCGCCTGGTGCTGTGCGACCTCACCGCCCGCGTGCTCTCGACCGGCCTCGGCCTCCTCGGCATCGACGCCCCCGACCGCATCTGACGGCCGGCCTCCCCCCCTCGTTTCGGGCGGCTGATCCGTCGGCCCCCGACGGATCAGCTGCCCAAAAAGCCGCGTCAGAACTGGAAGTAGATGAACGGGGTGGGGGCGCCGCCGCTGCACACCAGGACGGCGGCGAACGACGCGCCGAGGGCGAGCCCGGTGAGACCCGGTCGGGCCCGCACCGTGCGCAGCGGGTGTTGCACACCGCGCTCTACGAAGTCGCTGGCCAGAAGGGCGCCGAGCAACACCACGGCGAGGGTGACGTGGCCCGCCGCCGGTGCGGTGCCGCCAGGATCGAACAGACCGGCGAACACGTCGACGGCCTGCGAGAACGACCCGGCGCGGAAGAACACCCAAGCGGCGGCCACGAACGCGAAGGTGGCCACCACGGCGGGAGCCTGCCGCAGCGTGGGCAGCCGGTGCGAGGTGTCGGCGACCACCTTGCGGGCATGGTCGATCACGAGGGCGATGCCGTGCAGGGCACCCCACACCAGGAACGTCCAGCTCGCCCCGTGCCAGAACCCGCCGAGCACCATGGTCAGGAACAGGTTGCGGGCGGTGGTCCACTCGCCGCGGCGGTTTCCGCCGAGAGGGATGTAGAGGTAGTCGCGCAGCCACGTCGACAGCGAGATGTGCCAACGCCGCCAGAACTCGGTCACGTTGCGCGACAGGTAGGGCTGGCGGAAGTTCACCACCAGCTCAATGCCGAACAGCCGGGCCGAGCCACGGGCGATGTCGGTGTAGGCCGAGAAGTCGGCATAGATCTGCCCGGCGAAGGCGAGGATGGCGATCAGCGCCGTAGCCGAACCGAACCCGGAGCCGGTGTACGCCGGGGCCACCAACGGGGCCAACGAGTCGGCGATGACGACCTTCTTCACGAGGCCGCGCACGATCAGCAACACGCCGCTCAACGCGGCGTCGCCGGTCGGACGGGGCCGGTCGCCACGGAGCTGCGGCAGCAGGTCGTGGCCGCGCGAGATCGGCCCGGCCACGAGCTGGGGGAAGAAGGCCACGAAGGTGGCAAAGGTGACGAGCGACGGCTCGGCCGGCTGCTGACGACGGAACACGTCGACCACGTAGCCGATCGATTGGAAGGTGAAGAAGGAGATGCCGACGGGCAGCAGGATCTCGAGCAGCACGGGGTCGCTGCCCCACCCCACGCGACCGAGCATCGTCGTGGCCTCTCGCACGAAGAAGCCGGCGTACTTGAAGTACGCCAACGCCCCGAGGTTGGCTCCCAGGGTGACGAACAGCAGTCGCCGGCGCCGACGATCGTCGTCGCTCGCCTCGATTCGGCGGGCCACCGTGTAGTCGACCAGCGTCGTGAACCACAGCAGCAGCAGGAACCGCCAGGCCCACGAGCCGTAGAAGGCGTACGACGCCACCAGCAGCACCGCGGTGCGCCACCGCGTCGGTGTGGCCCAGTACGCCAGCAGCGCCAGGGGCAGGAAGGCTGCGTACTGCAGCGAGTTGAAGGCCATGGGTGCACCGCCGCCGGAACGACCGGCGAATCCTACGGGCCGCTCCGACCGCAGGTTGCCCGGCGGCCGCGCGGCGCGTCGTGCATGCTTGACCCATGATCCGCCGCTGGCTCGCCGCAGGGGTCGCCGTGGCCCTCGGGCTCCTCGGCTGCGTCTGGTATGCCACGGCGCCGTTCACCATCACCGACACGGTCAGCGTGGACGTGCCCGAGGGCGGTGCCAGCACGCGCCAGATGCTGATCGACTGCCGACGCGGCGCGGCCCGCTACGTCGGCGCCGCCGGCGGGCCGGTGGCGCAGTCACTCGACCTGACCTCGTTCCCCGACCCCGCCTTCGCCTGCCAGGCCAGCCTCACCGACCGACGCGTCGTGTCGATGGCCTTCATCGTCGCCGGCCTGGCCCTCGCCGGTGTCGCCATCACCTCCGGAAGCGACGAGGACACCAAGGCGTCCTGACCCGTGGGAAGCTGAGCGACATGACGACCGATCCCCTCGCCGCCGCCAAAGAGGCCGCCGGCCGCCAGGCCGCTGCCCTCGTCACCGACGGGATGCGCGTCGGGCTGGGCACCGGTTCCACGGTGCACTTCACCATCGTCGCCCTCGGTGACGCCGCGCTCGACATCACCTGCACGGCCACGTCGCAGCGCACCGACGAGCTGGCCCGATCGCTCGGCCTGCGCGTGGTGGCGCCCGACGACCTCGGCCACCTCGACATCGCCATCGACGGGGCCGACGAGATCGACCCCGACCTCAACCTGACCAAGGGCGGCGGCGCCGCCCACCTCCGCGAGAAG
>Ga0105047_10001715_pt1 | contig 39378 bp, 37 predicted proteins | sample MAT04_FD_78384 | JGI IMG/M metagenome (GOLD analysis project Ga0105047, IMG submission 78384) | Freshwater microbial communities from Lake Fryxell liftoff mats and glacier meltwater in Antarctica - MAT-04 (megahit assembly) | ecosystem: Environmental > Aquatic > Freshwater > Ice > Liftoff...
CTCACCCGCGTCATCCTGCGCTCGTTGCGGTGCTCGGCTCTCTGTCGCGACTGGGACGTGATTCCGCGCGCGTGCGGGCTCTATCGCTCGAGACGCACCTCGCCGAGTGGCTCGTGGTCGCGGACACGCACGTCCACGGCACGACGCACGAGCAACCCATCGTTCGATTCGAGCGCGCAGAGCGTGCCGCGATGCGGCCGCTCCCCGCGACACCACTCGTGGTCCGCCATCGCCGCCATCGCCGCCTGCGTCGACGCGTGAGCAACGATGCGTTTGACGACCTTTCGGGAGCGCCTCTGCCTCGAAGGCCTAGCTGCGAAGGACCCGGAGGGGGGTCAGCTCTACTGTCGTAAGGGGGTCAGTTCCTGCTGCCGTTGCACACCTCTGGCCCCCCTCGAACGCGCGAGTTGCGAGGCCGGTCGAGCTCACTCCCAGAAGCGCTCGCGAGCCCCCCGATCCCGGGCGTCGCTCGCGAAGCGGCGTAGGGGCGCGGGCCTCTCACGCGCGCACGGTAGCGGCGGGACGTCGGTCGGTGGCGAGACCTTCGCAGGGCACGCCTGGGGACCCCGCTCAACCAGGAGTGTAGGCTCCTCGACAGCAGGTGGCGGGGCGGCGTGCCTCGGGATACGGCCCGATGCGAAGCGAGACAGCGACTTGCGCGCGTGAGAGGGCCGCGCCCCGAAGCCGCCTCTTCGTGAGCTACGCGGCTTTGGCGGCCTGCAGCACAGCCTGGAAGTCCTCTTTGACGAAGGGCTTCGCGATGAGGAAGATCGCGCCCGACTCGGCAGCCAGCGCGCGCATCGCGTCCGAGCTCTCCGAGGTGACGAAGCCGAAGAGCCCCGGCAGCTTCTCCGCCATGAAGGCGTTCAGCATCTCGATGCCGCTCATCTCCGGCATGTTCCAGTCGCACAGGATGACGTCGAACGACTCGCGCCGCAGCGCGACGAGGCCTTCGACACCGCTGCCCGCCTCCGTCGTGGAGTGCTCGCCGAAGCCGGCGTCCTTGAGTGTGCGCTTCACGATCATGCGCATCGCTTTGCTGTCGTCGACAATGAGGATCTTCAAGACTCACTCCTGCGCGTCTTTTCGTGGACCGTGACACAGAACGCCTGACCACCGCAGTCGAACCAGTAGCTCGCGTCGCCGGCGTCCGCCGCGGCGGGGTCGCTCCCCGCCGCGACGCGCGGCATCGACACCGAGCTCGGGCCCGGCAGCGCGCCCTTCACGTTGCCGCCGACCACGTGCGCGAGCTCACCGATGACGTCCCGCACCTCGAGCTGCGACAGCGAGGACTCCGCACGACCGAGCATCGTCGCGGCGAAGTGCTTCGCCACGTCCATCGAGAGGCCGATCGAGACCGTCCCCTCCCAGGCGCCCGCGATATCGACCGTCGCGGCGACCTCGACCCCCACCTCGCCGGCGCCGCGCTCCTCGGCCTCGGCCTCGAGCCCGAGCATCGAGCTCCAGACGAGGCGCGTCAGCTCACTCACCACCCCCTCAGCCGGTAGCAAGGGCCGCCTGCTTCGCATGCTGATAGACCATGCTCGCGTTGAGTGAACGCATCGAGACGAGCTGATTGTCGATGTTCATCGTCGTTTCCGCGCCTCCGAGGAAGAGATACCCGTCATCGCGCAGGGACTCCCGCACCCGACGCAGCAGCTCGCGCTTGGTCGCCATGTCGAAGTAGATGAGGACGTTGCGCATGAACACGACGTCCTGCTGGGTGAAGAGCGGCCATCGCTCCAGAAGGTTGAGCTCCTGGAACGTGATCATCTGACGAATGTTCGCCTTGATCTGCCAGTCGGCCCCGTTCTTCTCGAAGTGCTTGACGAGCAGGCTCGCCGGCAGCCCGCGGTTGACCTCGAGCTGGCGGAAGACGCCCGTGCGGGCGCGTGCCAGCACCGTCGCGTTGATGTCGGTCGCGATGATCTGGACGTTCCAGGTGGCGAGCTCGGGGAAGTGCTCGCGAATGGTCATCGCGATGCTGTAGGGCTCCTGCCCCGTCGACGACGCCGCGCACCAGATCCGGATGCTGCGCGTCGCCGCCCGCGCCTTGATGAGCGCGGGGAGCACCGTGTTGCGGAGCGCCTCGAACGGGTGGATGTCCCGGAAGAACGACGTCTCGTTGGTCGTCATCGCCTCGATGACTTCGTGGGAGAGGGGTCCCTTCTCGTCCGCCCGCAGCTTGGCGACGAGAGCGTCGACCGAGGGCAGGCCGTGAGCCCGCGCGATGGGCGCGAGGCGCGCATCGACGAGATACTCTTTTCCGGCCTCGATGAGGATGGCCGCGCGCCGGTGGACGAGGTCGCAGACGAACTTGAAGTTGTCGGGATGCGCGTTCATGCTGCTCCTCTTGACTGGTCGAGCTGCGGTGCGCCGTCGCGTGCCATGCGTCGCATGACTCTCGCGACGAGCTCCGCGCCGATGCGCTCTATCGGATACACCCCGTCCACCGAGATCGCCGCGGCCACCGAGTTGGGCATGCTCGGCACGACGCAGCTGGCGGCGTCCTGGATGATCATCTCACCGCCGACCTCGGCGATCTCCTGGGCCCCGCGCGTGCCGTCGTGGCCCATGCCCGTGAGCACCGCGCCGAGCGTCCCTGCACCGTAGACGCGTGCGACCGACCGGAAGAGCACGTCGACCGCAGGCCGACACGAGTTCTCCGGAGCCTCCTGGTTGAGGGCAATGCGGACCAGGGTGCCGTCGCGAACGATGGTCATGTGGAAGTTTCCCGGTGCGACGTACGCACGACCTGCCTCGATGAGCATTCCTTCGGTGGCCTCGAAGACCTTGAAGCCAGTGCTCGCGGTGATCCGCTCGGCAAGCAGCCGCGTGAACATCGGCGGCATGTGCTGGGCGATGACGATCGGGACCGAGAGATCATGGGGAAGCGCACCGAAGACGGCGGTGAGCGCGTTGGGGCCGCCCGTCGAGCTCCCGATGGCGATGACGGAGACGGGCTCGCGGCGCGTCCGCGCGACCGCTGCCCGCGGGGGTGGGGGGACGCTCGGCACGGGGCCGGAGCGTCCGCCGCCGAGCATCCGCACCTTGGCGAGGACGTCAGCGCCGAAGGAAGAGAGCCCGCTGCCGCCCCCGAGCGAGCTCGGCTTCGCGACGTAGTCCGAGGCGCCGGCAGCGATGGCCCGCAGGGTGATGTCAGCGCCACGCTCGGTGAGCGTGCTGCACATGATCACCGGCAAGCGTGGCCAGATCTCGCGAATCTTGGTGACGGTCTCGATGCCGTCCATCCCGGGCATCTCGACGTCGAGCATCACGACGTCGGGCACGATCTGAGGGATCTTCTGCAGCGCGATCGACCCGGTGGCGGCGGTGCCCGCGACCTCGACGTCCGGCGCCGCCTGCAAGACGTCGGTGATGATCCGGCGCGCGACGACCGAGTCGTCGACCACCAGCACTCTGACGGGCTTCATGCGGCCTCCATCAGGCCGAGGAGCGCGAGCTTCTCGGCCACCGCGGCCGGCGTGAAGGGCTTCATCAGGTACTCGTTGGCCCCGACCTCGAGCGCCTTGACGATGCGGTCGATCTCCGTCTCGGTCGTCACCATCATGATTCGCATCGCATCGTAGCGACGGTCGGCCCTGACCGTCTGGACGAGCTGCAACCCGTCCATCTCGGGCATGTTCCAGTCCACGAGCGCGAGGTCGAAGGGACCGCTCTCGGCGAGGACGCTCAGAGCGACCAGGCCGTTCTCCGCTTCCAGGACCTCGAATCCCATCTCCTTGAGCATCCTTCCCAGGATGGCCCTGATCGCGCGCGAGTCGTCGACGACTATGGCTCTCATGTCTCTCTCCACTTATCGGTAACGACTGCGCGCAACCCCTGGGTTCAGTGACCAGCGATCAGGTAGTGAACTGTCCAACCAACCGCTGCATCTCGGCGGCCATCCTCGACAGCTCGCCTGCTGCGCGGTCCGTGTCTCCAGCGCCCGCCGACGTACCCTGCGCCGCGCGAGCGACACCGGTGATGTTCTGGGCGATCTCACCGCTGCCTCGCGCCGCGTCACTGACGTTGCGCGAGATCTCGTTGGTCGTCGCGGTCTGCTCCTCGACCGCGCTGGCGATGGTGTTCTGGAACTCGTTGATCTGCGAGATGATCTGGCCAATCTGTCCGATGGCGATCACGGCGGAGCGTGTGTCGGCCTGGATGGTCTCGATCTTCTGGCTGATGTCCTCGGTCGCCTTGGCGGTCTCCTTGGCGAGCTCCTTGACCTCGTTCGCGACGACCGCGAAGCCCTTGCCTGCCTCACCGGCGCGCGCGGCCTCGATGGTCGCGTTGAGCGCCAGCAGGTTCGTCTGCTGGGCGATCGAGGTGATGACCTTGATCATCTTGCCGATGTCGGCGCTGCTCTCTCCGAGCTTGCCGACCACCGAGTTCGTCGTCTCGGCGACCTTCACCGCGGAGGTCGCGACGCGCGCGGCTTCCGAGGCATTCTTGGCGATCTCGCGGATGCTCGCGGACATCTCCTCGGTGCCCGTGGCGACCGTCTGGATGTTGCGATTCACCTGCTCGGTCGCCGCGGAGACGACGTTCGCCTGCGTCGACGTCTCGTCGGCGTTGAACGTCATCTGCTTGCTGACTGCCGAGAGCTCCTCGGACGCGGCGCCGAGCGACGTCGCGTTCAGCGCAATCGCCGAGACGCTCGTACGCATGGTCGCGAAGAACTTGGAGAGCCCTCCGCCGAGGCGCCCGACGGCGTCCTCACCCTGGACGGTGACCACCCTCGTCAGGTCGCCGCGCGCTGCCGCGTCGACGACGTCGAGGAGCGAGTTGACCTTGTGCGCGAGCTCCTCGGCGGCCGCCTTCTCGCGCTCCGCCATGTCCTTCGCGGCCTTCTCCAGGGCAAGCTTCTCCGTGATGAGCTCCCAGGTCAGCATCGGGCCGATGTAGCGGCCGCTCGCGTCGTACCGTGCGGTGACGAGCAGCGAGAGGTTCTCCGGTCCGAGCGCGATGTTGGCGCGGTGCGGGAGGTTCTTCGGGTCCGCGAGCATCCGGCGCTGGTGCGACGGGTTCTTGTGGAAGATGTCGATCGACGAGCCCACCATGCGGTCGATCTTGACCGGCAGGTACTGCTCGAGCCTGCCGAGCGTCGTCCTCGACGTCTCGTTCATGTACTGGATCGTGAGATTCAGGTCGCAGTACATGATGTTGATCGGCGCCGCGTCGACCATCTGCGCGAAGAGCTTCTGCTCCTCGGCGCGGAGCTTCGCCTCGGTGATGTCCGTCGCGAACTTCACGACCTTCGTGATCCGCCCGTCGGCGTCGAAGATCGGGTTGTACGAGGCCTGGATCCAGACCTCCTTGCCGCCCTTGGCGATGCGCTTGTAGTCCGCCGCCTGGAACTTGCCCTGCGCGAGCTCCGCCCAGAAGCGGGTGTACTCCGCGCTCCCGGCGAACACCGGGTCGACGAACATGCGGTGGTGGCGGCCCTTGATCTCATCGAGCGAGTAGCCGAGGACGCTCAGGAAGTTCTGGTTCGCCGTCACGACGTTGCCCGACAGGTCGAACTCGATGACGGCCTGCACCTTGTTGATCGCGGCGGACTGGCCCTCGAGCTCCGCGATGCGCTTCTTGAGCGCCTCCTCGTCGGCGCCTCCACGCGACCGCGGCATCTCACTGTGACCGTTCCGAATTCCAATTTGCTCGCCCATGTTCTTCGCCTCTCCTCCGGTTCCATTCATCGTCCCCGCGACCCACCCGTAGGTTGTCTTCCAGGACGATTCGATCTCCTGCGTCCACGCACTGCCCGCGATGTCCGCCATCGTCTCGAGCAACAGTCCTCCGACGATCGCGTAGTGCTCGGGGGTCGCACCGAAGGCGGTGTGCCGCTTGCCGAGCTTCGCGAGGGCCGGTTCGATCGTGTCGAGCTTCCGCGCCGACCTGACGACGAGGGCGAGCGCGTCGAGCAGCTTGCTCTCCTGATCCGCCATGGTCGCGGGGAACATCGCGCGCGTCTCGGGGTACTCCGAGAAGAGGCGCCCGTAGAAGCGGCTCACCAGCTCGGCCGCGCGCGGCGCGACGACGGCGAAGCTCGTCTCGAGCGCGACGATCGCGGCCTCGGACAGGATGGGCCTGGACACCGGTGCGGGCGGGCGCTGGGACGGAAACATGCTGACGCTCATGGATTCACTCGTTCGTTCGAGGCGCTTGTTGTGGAGGCGTCCGCGATGGCGCGACACCGTGCGGAGAGAGCGATGGCGACTCCTGCATGGAGGACGCCCGCGAAGGTCAGGAAGGCGGCGCCTCGGTGCGGCGCCGACCATCCCGGGAGCAAGAGCTCGAGGAGCGCGGCGCAGACGGGGCCGAGGATCATCCCGACGGCGCCGGCCGAGTGGAGAAGCGCCATCGAGGTGGCGCGACGGCCTCCCGGAGCCGCCGCCGACACGAGGTGAAGACAGGGCGCGTACACGAGCGCGGCGCCGAGCCCCGCGCCCGCAAGCGCCAGAGGAAGTAACGGCCGCGACACGACGGCGAGTAGTGCAAACGACAAGCCGAAGAGCGCTGCTCCGGTGGGCAGGCACCCGGCAAGGGCGCGCCCGCTCAGCTTTCGGCCGAGCATGAAGGTAGAAGCCGCGAAGACCACGAGCAGGATGGAGAAGCAGGCACCGACGTGCGCGTCGGAGAGACCGTGGACGGCCCTTGCCCTGATCGCGAAGGCCGTCACCAGACCGCCGATCGCGAACCGCTGCGTCATGATCACGACGAGGGGCGCCATGAGACCGTGGCCCGGCAGGAGCGACGCCTTGCACGTGGGCTCCGGAGCGACCACGGCAGGAGCATTCTCTCCCTGCACGCCGCTCCGGCTCGCCACGACCACCGCGACGAGCATCGAGACGACCGCCGCAGCCCTGAACGGGACCTGCGGCCCGAGCCGCGTCAGCGCACCGCCGATGGCCGGGCCGAGGGCGAGCGCCGCGACCATCGCACCTCCCGCGTAGGCCACGAGATCGGCGCGCGAGCGGCGAAACTCGCCGAAGAGGAGCGCGAGGAGCGCCATGCTCGCCAGCCCGTGGATGGGACGGAGCGCGAAGAGCAGCGCGGTCGGAACGTGCGAGGAGGTCACCAGGGCGACCAGCGCGTCGACCGCCGCCAGGATCATGGCGATCCGCGTGTGATCGCCCTTTCGATCGGCATGCGCGGCCACGAGCGGCGCGCCGATGGCCGACCCGATCATCCCGGTCGCCACGAACATGTGGACGGCCGCGGGAGTTGCGCCGTGGTCTTCCATGAGGAGCTTGCGGAGCGCCGGCACCGTGAGCATCGGGCCCAGCGCCGCGAGGAACACCGCCAGCGTCCGACCGCGCACACGCTCTCGCTCTCGAGGCGTGCCCGCCGCCGGAGCGGCGGCCGCGGACGGAAACATCGAGCTCACGCGGCTTCCGGCTTGGCGCGGGCCGCCGTCGCGCCCGTATTCGCCACGCGCTCCGCATCGAGGAGCAGCAGGAGCTTGCCTTCGAGCTTGAAGACGCCGGGAACGAGGTCCCGGAACGCCGCGCCCATGGTCTCGGGCGCTCGTTCGAAGGTGCGCTCCTCGACCTCGAGCACGTCGCCGATCTCGTCGACCAGCAGGCTGACCACACCGTCCGCGGTGGTGGTCACGACGTTCATCGGGAGAGCGTCGGTCTGGCGCGGCTGCAGGCCAAGGCGAGCGCGCATCTCGATCGCCGTCACGATCTGACCGCGCAGGTTGATGAGCCCCCGGACCGTGGCCGAGGCCAGCGGAACGACCGTCATTTCCTGGTAACGGATGACCTCCTGGACGTTCATGACGTCCACGCCGAAGAGCATTCCGTCGATGAGAAACGTGCAGAGCTGTCGGGTTTCGGCCACGGGTCGTCCTGCCTTCGAGGGGGTGTTCATGCGGCCTCTTCGGCGGCGAAGAAGCTGGGGTCACTGCGCCGGATGACGCCGTGCACATCGAGGAGATCCGTGACCTTGCCCTGCACCACGACCGAGCCGAGGACGCCCGTCCGCGCCGCGCGGTGACGGACGGTGATCGTCTCCTCGACGACATCGAGGATCTGCTCGACGACGAAGCCGACGCTTCGGCCCTGCTCCGAGTAGACGATGACCTGGAGCGGATCGTCCGGGTCGTGCTTCGTGGGTTCGAGCGAGAGCTCGCGCCCGAGGTCGACCAGCGGGAGGATGGCCCCGCGATACTGAACGACCTGACGGCCAGCGGCCTGTTCGACCGAGTGCCGGGCGACCTCCTCGAGCCTGGCCACCATCGAGAGCGGGATGGCCATTCGCGCCGTCTTGCCGACGCGGAAGAGGAGCAGGGTCTCCTTCGGGTCGCCTTCCCCCTTGGACTGCGAGCTCTTGTCGACGTTCGGTCGCTCGCGCGACGTGGCAGACACGACCGCGGCTCGCTGCGCGACGCCGAGGACGTCGAGGATGAGCGCGACGCGCCCGTCGCCCATGATCGTCGCACCTGCGAAGGTGCTGATCGCCTTCAGCTCCTTGCCGAGCGGCTTGACCACGATCTCCTCGGTGTCGCTGATGCCGTCGACCACGAGGCCGAATTGCCGGTCATCGGCCTGGAGGACGACGATGTTGACGATGTCCTTCTCGCTCGGCTCGCCGGCGAGCTCCAGCGCACGGTCGAGGAAGACGAGCGGGAGAAGGTGCCCCCGCAGGCGATAGACCATCGTTCCGCTGAGGCGCTCGATGCTCTTCTTGGCCTGTTCTCCCTCGAGCCGTACGAGCTCGAGGAGGTTCACCTGCGGGATGGCGAACCGCTCGGAGCGGCTCGTCACGATGAGCGCAGGGATGATGGCGAGGGTGAGCGGGATCTTGATCTTGAGCGTCGTCCCCTGTCCGAACCGGCTCGAGATGTCGACGGTTCCGCCGATCTTCTCGATGTTCGTCTTCACGACGTCCATGCCGACGCCGCGCCCGGAGACGTTGGTGACCTTCTCCGCCGTGGAAAAACCGGGCTGGAAGATGAGGTGCATCACCTCGCGGTCGCTCATACGCGTCGCGCGCTCGGCGGAGACGAGGTCACGCTCGACCGCTCGGGCACGGATGCGCGCGACGTCGAGGCCGCCGCCGTCGTCGGAGATCTCGATGTTGACCTGGCCGCCTTCGTGGAAAGCGCGCAGGAGCAGGGTTCCGGTGGGCGATTTGCCGGCGGCCTTCCGCTTCTCGGGGGTCTCGATGCCGTGGTCGACCGCGTTGCGCACGGCGTGCGTCAGCGGGTCCTTGATCGCCTCGATGATCGTGCGATCGAGCTCGGTCCCCGCGCCGTCGAGCTCGAGCTCGACCTGCTTTCCGCAGATCTGCGAGAGATCGCGCACGACGCGCGGGAACTTCCCCCACACGTTGCCGATCGGCTGCATGCGCGTCTTCATGACGCCTTCCTGCAGCTCGGTCGTCAGCAGGTTGAGGCGCTGCGAGGCCTTCACGAACGAGGCGTCCTTCGCCGTCGTCCCGAACTGGATGATCTGGTTGCGCGCCAGGACGAGCTCGCCGACGAGGTTCATCACGCGGTCGAGGAGGACCACGTCGACCCGCACGGTGGTGTCCGAGACGGACGGACCGCGCGGCACGGCCGGATCGTGGTGATCGCCAGTCGCCTCCAAGGCTGGGCCACGCGACGGCAAGACGGCGACCACCGCAGGCGGCGGAGGAGGAGGCGGCGCAGCGGCGACGACCGGCGGAGGCGGCGCCGGGGCGGCCTGGGGCGCCGGGGCGGGCTCAGGCGCCGGGGCGGCCTGGGGCGCCGGGGCGGGCTCAGGCGCCGGGGCAGCCGCAACGACCGGGGCCGGACGCTGGAGGAAGACCGCAGAAACGGGCGGTGCCTGAAGAAAGACCGGCGAAACAGGGGCCACCGCGACGACCGGCGGCGGAGGAGGAGGCGCGACGGCGACCGCGGCCGCGGGCGGTACGCTGGCGGCGTGCGCGGCCCCGGCGCCGCCGACACGTGCGAGCTCCTGGATGATCGACGAGTGATCCTCGTCGCCTTCCTCACCGCTCGCCTCGACGGACGCGAGGATCCGGCGGACGGCATCGACCATCGCGAGGAGCGCGGAGGTCATCGCCGTGTCGAGCACGAGCTCACCGTCACGCACCCGGGAGAGCAGCGACTCCCCGACATGCGTCAGCGCCTCGAGCTTGCTGAAGCCGAGGAAGCCCGAGGTACCCTTGATCGTGTGGATGCAGCGGAAGATCCCGCCGAGACGCTCCTTGTCGGTGGGGTCCTGCTCGAGCGCGACGAAGTCGCCGTCGAGCTGGTTCAGGTTCTCGCCGCTCTCGAGCAAGAATTCGCGCAGAACTTCGTCGTCACCGGTCATGTCAGTTCCTCGAGCACGATGCGCGCCACGCGCGAATCGAGCCGCAGTTGGAGATCGTCATAAAAACATCGGCGGAGACGTCATCGCGGTGACACGAGGGGTGTCACCGAGGTGGCGTCATCCATCACGGAGCGCATCGCGTCGGAGGCCTCTTCGAAGCGCTCGCCCAGCTCGCGGAGGGCCGTCGAGAGCGCCGCGAGGGCACGCGCGTCGGGCGATTCGCCGGCGATGGCGAGGGTGGCCGCACGCAGCTCGACCTCGCCGGCCGCCGCGGCTGCCTTCGTCGCCGCGAGCGCGAGGAGCGCGCCCTTCAGGCGATGCGCCAGGGTCTTGAGCTCCCTGAAATCGCGCGATTCCGCGGCGGCGAGCACGTCCTGCATGGCCACGCCGCGGCAGAGAAAGTCCTGGAGCAGCTCGACGACGAACGGCTCGTCCCGTCCTGCCCGATCGCGGAGCGACTCGAGGTCGAGGACCTCGATCGTGAAGCGCGGTCCGCCGGGCGGACGAGAGCGAGCGTGGCTTGCCGACATGAAGCACCTCCCCGATGCCGCGAAGCTCTCGCGGCGTGGCTCAGGAGAACGGCCCCGTTGCGTCTGCGTTCAGCACGAAGTGCGTCGGCCGCACCTCGCACGCCTCGTGCATGAGCAACGCACGATGACGACTTCGACACCTGCACGCGTGCTCGTGGTGGAGCATGACGAGGCGGAGGCCACGCTCCTCATGAGAGCCCTCGCCGACGCCGGCTACTCCAACCTCGTGCTCTGTCGAGACGTGAAGAGCGCGATCGCCGAGATCGTCAAGAATCCGCCGCGGCTCGTCATCACGGAGCTGGAGCTCGACGGCGAGAGCGGCATCGAGCTGACCAGGTTCATCCGGCAGCTGGAGTCCAGCGAGCACGTGTACGTGATCGCGCTCACGCCCTCCGGCAGCGACGCGGTCGTCGGCTCTTGCTTCGAGGCCGGCTTCGACGACTTCATCGAGAAGCCCTTCCGCGGCCGGACCGTGGTCGCTCGGATGCACGCCGGCGAGCGGATCCTGGAGCTCGAGACGACGCTGCGCACCCGCTCGCACGACCTCGACACCGCGCTGCGCCGCATCGACATCGCGACGACCCAGCGGTCGCTCTCCCATGCCGCCGAGCCGATCTTGTCGTCGCCGGCCTCCGGCGCGACCCCGCTCGACGCGCTCCTCGGCACGGCGACGTGGCTCGGCGTCGAGCACCTGCTCACCGCGGCGATGACGGATTTCTTCCAGCTCCCGTTCGGTCCTGTCGCCACGCAGGAGCCCGCGAACGAGCCGTTCGTCGCCGAGATCGCCCTGTCGGAGCCGTCGAAGCAGCTCGAGCTCGGGCTCTCCGTCGTCGTCGAGACCGACGCGACGAAGCGACTCGGCGTGCACCTCCTGGGCGACGACGACCTCGAGGGCGCTCAGGCGCTCGTTCTGGAGGTCGCCAACATCCTGATGGGTTCGCTGAAGACGGCGTTCACCGCGCACGAGCTGACGTTCACCGGCGGGATCCCCACGACCGAGCCGTTCGCGCAGGCCCGCGGAACCTTCGAGGAGGCGGCGATCCGACACCGGATGGCGATCGGCACCTCGGGCACCAATCTGGAGCTCTGGCTACGGGTCAAGGCGAAGCGCAATACGACCGTGCGCGGCCGGCTCCTCCACGAGGGCCTGGTCGTGTGCGAGGACGTCCGCGACTCCCACGGCGTCGTCCTCGTCAAGGGAGGCTCGCGCCTCACTCATACCGTGGTCGAGCGTATCGCCAGGCTCCTCCCCGACGCGGAGATCACCGTGAGCGATCCGAGCGCGTGACCGCGCCCGGCGCGCTCAGCGCGCCCGCCGTGCCGGGGCCACCGCGAGCGAGGCAAGTACCTCGGCGAGCCGAAGGTTGCGGAGACCAGAGGCGCGTCGCCTCCCGCCGGCTTCCGACCGCGCTTCCTCCTCTTCTTCCGCTGGAGCCGGCTCCGTCATCCGCTCGCGCAGCCCCTTCATCGATGCGATCGCCTCGCAGAGCTCGTGAGGGAGCACCGGCTTCGACAGCGTCTGGTCCACCCCCGCGGCGAACGCCCTGCGAAGCGGGCTTTCGGCAATCGCCGTCGCCAGGATGCTGCGCGCATGGCTTCCGGACCCCGGCAGGGAGCGGAGCAGATCGGCGAGGTTCGGCGCCTGATCGTCGAGGAAGAGGACGTCGAAGGGAGCGCCGCTCGCGTTCGCGTCCTTCATCTTGTCGTACGCGAGCGAGGCGTCGAGGACCGACTCGACGAGCGCGCCGAACCGGCGTGCGGTGACGGAATGAACCCGCGCCGCTTGCTTGTTCGGGACGACCACGAGGACGCGCGTCGTGGCGAGCTCGCGCGAGTAGTCGACCTCGTCTGCTCGCTCGGCGAGCGGCAACGAGAGCTCGATGCACCCGACGTCCTCGACGACGTCTCCGCGCCGAATCGACACCGAGACCAGCACGGTGTCACTCGGAGCGAAGCCGCCGTGCTGTCGGGCAACCCGGACGTACACGTCGCCGCCGCACGCGGAGCCGACGCCCTCCGCGGTCATGCGAGTCACGAGCTCCATGAACTGCCGTCGGTCGCCGAGGACGTACTCCCCTACTTCGGGCAGCACCTCGCAGATGACGTCGCACTCACGAGCGAGCGCAGCCGTGGCGAGCGGTTCGAGGGCACGCTTCAGCGCGAGCTCCAGGGTGACCACCTCGGCGAGCATGCCCCCGGAGGGGCCCGCCTTGTAGCCGATGGGGCGTTCATGCCCTGGCGAGGACTTGTCACGCAGTTCCTGTCGAGAGCGAAGCTTCTGTGCGGGCATCGAGACCTCCACCGGGCCGCGGCTGTTGGGCGCCGGTCATTCCCGCAGAACGGCGAGTGCACTCGCACCTTGAACGAATCAGTGTCGAGGTCGCCCTCGAGCCCTCATGCGCTCCCGGCCCTAAAGGTTGCCGTGCACCCGCCGTTCACCAGCGACGTAGCAGCCACAACGGACTGCACACTTGAGCGCGACACCAGCGCGCATGAACGTGCGCAAGAACGCGCAACCACGAAAAAGGACGGAGTCTCACATGCATCGCACCAACCAGACGAGGGGCCGGCGGTCCGACAGAACGCGGAATCTTGGCGTCCTCGCGAGCGTCTTCATGATTTCAGCGTGCTCGATGGGCGCCCCCGAGGCGGGGGGCGAGAATGTGGGCTCCGTGCAGGAGACCCTGCTCACCACGGCGTGCACGATCACGGGCGGCAACCTCGCTCTCTCCATCAAGGCCAACGAGGTCGGCTACGTCGGCAAGGTCGCGGGCTGCACGGTCGAGCCGTGCGTCTTCGCCAACGCCCTCGACTCCTCCGGCAACATCTGCCGGATCGCGTCGACGGGCAAGACGATCACCGTGACCGACACCGGCGTCGCGGGCATCGAGAAGATGGTCGTCGACTACGCCAACGGCCTCTTCGCGATGGCGGCGACGACGCCTCTGGTCTCGGTCACCCTCGACGCCGGCTCGAAGCTGATGGTCATCCCGCCGGTCGGCGGCGGCAACATGGCCCTCGGCGTGACGGGCCTCGATGCCAACACGCTCGCGGCGCGCGGCACCCCGCTCGTCGACATCTCGATGACGGGCGTCGACTTCCTCTTCAACGGCGGCGCCGGCAACGACGTCTTCACCGCCGATGCGACGGGCTGGACGACGGCGCCCACCGGCTGGGCCACGGGCGCAGCCCTGACGGCCGCGGTCGGCGCGGTCTCGCCCCTCAGCCTGACGATCAGCGGCGGCGCCGGCAACGACACGCTCGCGGGCGGCTCGGGCACGAACGTCCTGCTCGGCGGCGCCGGCAACGACCTGTTCGTGCAGAGCACGGTCGCTCGTGCGGAGACGATCAACGGCGGCGACGGCATCGATACGGTCGACTACGGCGTCCGCGCCGCGCCCGTGCGCGTCTCGGTCGGCGTCAACGCCGGCATCGCGACGATCACGACGCCGGGCACCACGGACGCGAGCCTCGGCTACACGGCGCTCGACGTGCTGACGGTCTCGGGCGGGAAGCTCGCCCCCGCCACGGTGCGGGTCGACACGGTCGACGGCAGCGGCACCATCCTGACGGCGACGCTCCTCACCCCCGGCTCGGGCTACGCGGTCGGTCTCGACGCTGCCGTGACGGGCGGCACCGGAGCCGGCGCGACGTTCGACATCGCGACCCTCGCGGCGGACGACGGCGCGGTCGGCGAGATGGACGACGTCAAGTCCGACGTCGAGATCATCAAGGGCGGCGCGGGAGACGACATCCTGAACGCCTACGCGGTCACCACGACGGACGTGGTCCTCATCGGCAATGCCGGTAACGACGTCCTCACCGGCGGAAGCGGAAACGACGATCTCTGCGGCGGCGCAGGCGACGACAAGTTCATGCAGAACCCGGGCAACGACAACCTCGTGGGCGGCGTGGGCATCGACACGGCGGACTACAGCACCGGCACCAGCGTCGTTGCCTGTCTCAACGTGACGGACACGGTCTCGGGCAAGCCCTGTGCGACCCAGAACGGCTCGTCGGGCGAGAAGGACGTCGTCAACGGCGCGCTCACGAAGGTCTGTCCGCGAGCAACCCTGACCATCGACGTGGGCGGAACCCCGACGGCGGCGCAGGCCGTGCCCACCGCATCGCAAGGCGGCGCCATGGCGGTCGACGTCGAGAACCTCACCGGTCACCCGACCGCGGCCAACGCGCTCTACTGCGGAACCCTCGCCTGCACGCTCTTCGGCGGCACCGCGGCGGACACGCTCTGGGGCGGAGCCTCGGGCGACCTCATCGTCGGCCAGGGCGGCGCTGACACGGTCAAGACGAACGGCGGAACCGACGTCGTCGACCTCACCCACGCGGGCGGCACGGTCCTCGTGACCGTCGACTGCAACAGCAACCAGGTCACCATCCTCAAGGCGAGCCTGGACACCACGGCCTACACGAACTGCAGCCTGGCCAACACGCCGTAAGCCGCACGTAGTCAGCTGAAACGAACCGGGCTCGCGAGTCATCGCGAGCCCGGTATCGTTTTGTCCCGAGGGCCACCCGAAGGACTAGCTCTTCGGGGTGCTCTTCTTCTTCTCCGCGATCTTCGTGCGCAGCGCGCCGAGCGCGGCCTCGTAGTCCTTCTTGGCCGCGTCGATCGAGGCGTCCATCTGCTTCGAGAGCGGCTCGGCCTGCGAGGCTGCGGCGTCGATCTCCGCCTTGCTCTTGTTCGCCGCCGTCACGCGGTCGGTGCTCGCCTTCTTCTCCGCGTCGGTGCGCCCGGCCTCGGCCTGGAACGCCGTCTCCTCCTTGACGAAGCGATCGATCGTCTTCTTCGCGGAGTCCTTGTCGGAGACGAGCCGGCGCAGGCGCTCGCGCTGGAGCACCATGAGGACGTGCACGTCGTAGCTCGCCTGGGCGACCTCGTCGCCGAGCTTCTCGAGCGTCGCGACGTTCTGCGGGCCGAGCGAGACCTTGTAACGCTCGATCATGACGAACGCCTCGTTCTTGCCGCGGAGGCGCTTCTGCTGCTGCTTGGCGACGGCGTCGTTGAGCGAGAACGCCACCGGGCCGGCGACGTCGGCGCTGCAGCCCGCCTCCTTCACCGTGTGCTGCGCGTTGCCGACGACCTTGCCGGTGATCGCGTCCTTCTCCGAGTCCCAGAAGGCCTTCACGGCGTCGGCGTCGCCATGGGCGTCGGCGTAGTCCGCGCTCTTGCCGGCCTTGTCGGACTCGTCGACGACGAAGAGCACGCGGTCCCAGTCGACCTTCTTGAGCTCGTCGACCCGCGCGCCGAGGCCGGCGGAGAGCGTCTTCTCCTGGGTCTGGGCGTCGGAGAACGACTTGCTCGCGCCGTTGAGCTCGTCGGCGTACCCGAGCGCGTAGGGCGTCTGGTCACCGGACGGGGCGAGCACCGGCCCCTTGCCGGACGAGGAGCAGGCACCGAGCAGGACGGTCGCGAAGAGCAAGGGTATGCGCATCGCGCGATGATCGCGGGAACGGCCCCTCAGGTCCACAGCCCTCTACCGCGACAAAACGACAAGACCGGCCCCAACGCCGGTCTGTCGATTCTCGCCCGTGCCCGTGCCCGTGCCCGTGCCCGTGCCCGTGCCCGCTCTCGCTCTCCCCGCCGCGCCTACGGCCGCGACACCGTCATCGAATACGCCCCGTGGTCACTGCCGCCCTGCCCGTCGATCGACAGCACGCCAAGCCCCGCGCCCGGGGGCACCTCGGTGGTGAGGCTCGACTGCAGACCGCAGCCGTCGAGGTTGCACTGGTAGGGCACCGACTTCGGGATCTGCACCTCGACGATGCTCTCCCAGGTCGTTCCGCCACACGTCGAGGCCGTGAGGGTACCGCCCTGATCGCTCGGGCAGCGCGCCCACCAGTAGCTGTTCTCCGAGCCCGCCGCGACGCACTCGGAGGAGAGGTTGTGGATGTTGCCGCCGACGCCGACCGTCGTGCCAGTCTGCACCGAGCTCCCCTGCGGGAGCTGGGTCGCCGTGCCGCTGCCGGCGAGCGTCCACTCGAAGTGGATCGTCGCGTCGCCCTTCGCGCCGCCGGTTCCGCCGAGGCCGAGACGGTAGTTGCCGGGCTCGAGACGCGCGACGAGGCGCGACTGCTGCGTCCCGCACGCGTCGTCGCTGCACAGCGCGTCGCCGGCCATGGTCGACGTGGTCAGCGGCGCGCAGGTGTCCGAGAGGAGGAAGAGCACGGTGTTCCAGCTCGCGCCGAACGTGTCGGCGTAGACGAACACGCGCTTCGAAACCGCGAACTTGTAGAAGATGTCCGGCCCCTGGTCGGCGCCGCAGGGCGCGTCGATGTCGTGGGTGGCGCCGGCGGTCGACGCCTTGAGGTCGAGCCGACGGTTCGCCGCGCTGAGCGGGATCGAAGGCGCGCCTAGGCAGCTGTCGTTGCCGGGGTTGGCGAGGACGGGCGCGGAGCCGCTGTCCTTCGCGGTGGCGTCGACGTGCTTCGCGTCGGCCGCGCCGCCGTCGCTCGTGGTCGGGTCGACTCCGCCTGAGGTCGACGCGCCGCCTTCACCAGCGTCCGCGTCCACGACCGCGTCCGCCTCGGGCTGCGAGCACGCGAGGAGCATGACGAGCAGCCCGCCGACGGCCGACGTGATGATGTGCGACGATCTCATGACCGGAAACCTCCTCGGGGCAACTCGAACGCCCGCGTCGTCGCTCTCGAGCAACGAGCATGCCTCGACGGGATTCATGGGCATCGATGCATTCGCGCGTCCCGTGACGCCATCGCGATGACGAATCCGCCATCGCGGTGACGCTGCTCGGCCGCCGCGAGCCCCCCTGAGCGCGTTCTCCGCGGCACGCGGATTGCTCGAGAGGAACGACGCGGGCCCTCGAGCGTCCCGCGCAGGGAGCTCCTCGGAAAATGAGAAGGTCGTCGTTCACCGTCGTGTCCGTCCTCGGCGGGCTGCTCCTCGCGGCCGGGGCCGCCTATTCGGCCTCCGGCTGCTCGGCGCTCGACGCAAACGCCGACCCCACGGACGGAGGCCCGGAGGGAGGCGACGCAGGTGACGGAGGCGACGCCAGCGACGGCGGCGCTCGAGAAGCCTCGACCATGGCCACGCTCACGTCCGTCATCGCGCGCGCCGTCGGCAAGGGCGGCGGCGACCTCCAGGTCACGGTGCAGGGAGAGGACCCGACCCAGACCGCCTACGCCGCCCACATTCGCGTGCGCGACGCCGCGAGCAACAAGGTGCTCGCGTTCGATGGCAACTGGAACGGCCCCGAGCCCGGCGTGCTCGGTGACAAGGCCGCGGAACGTCGCGTCCTCTTCGATCCGAGCGACACGCCGGGAGAGACGACCTTCACGAGGACGGTGACGCTCCCGGGCATCCTGAAGGCGTTCCCGTCGATCGCCCGCATCGACTTCGCGGTCCTCACGGTGATCGACAAGCACTCGATCAAGCACTTCGCGGAGGTGACGCCTCAACCGTCCGTGGCCCTGGGCAAGACGTGCGACCCCACGCTCGTCTTGGATCGCTGCGCGACCGGGCTCGGCTGCATCGGTACGCCGCCCGCCTGCGCAAAGGCCGGCCCTCCGACGCTCGATCTCTTCGCGTACGTCCCCGGGCCGGACGGCCCTCACATCCTGCTCCACGGCGCCGACCCCGCCGGCGAGCTCAGCGCCGTGCACCTCGAGTTCCTCGACGTGGTCGGCGGCCCGCAGATGATCGACCTCGGCAATGCGAACTTCACGACCTCGCAGGAGCTCGTCTTCGGGACCGGCTGGGCGGCCGGCTCGTTCTTCTACGAGAGTGTCCTGTCGGCCGGGTTCGACGGCACCGTGCCTCGCCTCGCCGCGACGCCGCTCGGCACGGCGCCGGGCGCACGCATGACCACCAAGTTCGGCGCACCTCCGTCGAAGCCTGCCGGTCAGCCCTGCGATCCGCGCGGCTTCGTCGGATGCACGGCGGGCAACGCCTGCGTGCGTGACCCGGCGACCCGCACCGACCTCTGCGTCGGCCGCGGGGCGGCGAAGACGAGCGTGGTCACGGCAGCGCCGACGCTCGACCCCTCGACAGGCCAGACGTTCGCGACCGGATATGCGCGGGGGACGAGCCTCTGGGACCCGCCCTCGTCGTGTCTGGCGACCAGCGCCAAGGGCCGCCCGGAGGGCCTCGTTCATCTGCATGTGTCGACCGCAATCGCGAGCCTCACGATCACGACCGCGGTCGAGGAGACGAGCTTCGACACCGTGCTCTACCTGCTCGCGGGCGCTGGCGACACGGAGGACTCGGCCATCGACTGCAACGACGACTCGGCGGGCTCTGCGAGCTCGATCACGGTCCAGGACCTCGCGCCGGGTGACTACACGATCGTCGTCGACTCCAAGTCGATGACGGGCGGGCAGTTCGGCGTGAAGCTGCAATGAGCGCAGCGGCGGCTCCCCTTCCCGCTCCTCTTCTTTCGATCTGCATGATCGTGAAGAACGAGGAGCACAACCTCGCGCGCGCGCTGGCGAGCGCGACCGGGCTCGACGCCGAGCTGGTCGTCGCCGACACCGGCTCGACCGACGCCACCGTCGAGGTGGCGCGCCACGCCGGGGCGCGCGTGGTGACGTTTCCGTGGGTCGACGACTTCTCGGCGGCGCGAAACTTCTGCTTCGCGAGCGCGCGCGGACGATGGCTCCTCGTGCTCGACGCCGACGAGGAGCTCACCGAGGGGTTTCGCGCGGAGATCGCGCGCGTGCTCGAGGCGTCGCACGCCGGCGCCCTGCGCATCCCGGTGTGCAACGTCGACGACCGCGGCGCGCTCCGGATGCGCGCGCCGAGCGTGAGGCTCGTGCGCAACGGACGCGGGTACGCCTACGAGGGGCGCGTCCACGAGAACATCGAGAGCTCGGTCACTCGTGCCGGTGCGCAGATCGAGGACGTCGAGCTCGCGATCATCCATCGCGGCTACACACCGACCGAGGACGCGCGGAAGCAGCGCCACGACCGGAACATGCGCCTCGTGGTGGCCGCGCACGAGGCGGCACCAGGCGAGCCGCGGCACTGGCACTATCTCGGTCTCCAGCACGCGATCGCAGGCGATCACGAGGCGGCGGCGCGCTGGTTCGAGCGCGTCCTCGCGGAGCGCCCGGACCACGAGCTGGCAGGTTGGGCAGCGAGCCAGCTCGCGTCGATCCGCCTCTCCGAGCGCTCGCTCGGCGCGGCCTGGGAAGCGGCGCGGGTCGGGGCTGGGGCCAGGCTCGGACGCGTCGCCTCGCTCCTCACGCTGGGAGAGATCACGCTGCGCGACGGCGACGCACTCTCCGCCCTCGAGTGTGCGAGCACGCTCTCCAAGCTGCCTGCGCGCGTTGCCGGCGACTGCGAGCGGCGGAGCGAGGCGACGATCATCCTCCAGGCGCGTGCCATGGCGGCCGGCGGCAATGCCCGCCAGGCGTACGCGCTCCTCGTTCGAGCCGCGAAGAAGCAGCCCGACGACGCAGGGCTCGCCGACGAGCTCGTGAAGATGGCCGAGCGCGTCGACCCGAGCGGGCGCGCCAACGTGACCGCCGCGAAGGACGCGCACGGGGCGAGGGCCGTGATCGCGGCGGGGATAGGGACGTTCGTGCGCCGGCGTGCCTTCCCGCACGCCGTGCAGCTCGGCGAGAGTCAGGGCGTGACGAACGAGTACTTCGCGCACGCGCTCGGGCGCGTCGGCCGCACGTCGGAGGCGCGAGAGCTCCTCGCGAGGTTCGGAGAGACGGCGGCGAGGCATCTTCTCGTCTCCGCGCTCGAGGACGACGACGACGCATCCATGGCCCGTGCGCTGGCGTCGATGCCGGCGAGGGCGGCGGAGGCTGCAGAGCACGTCGTTGCGAAGCGCCGCGTGCCGCAAGAGCTCGCGTGGCTCGTGCTCGCGTGGCTCGAGGTGGCGATCGCGCTGCGCGCCGACGCGGTGGCGGAGCGCCTCGCGCTGTCGCTTTCGGGAACGCCTCGCGAGGCACTGGCGACGCACGCGCTCCTTCGCTACGAGGGCGGCGAGCCGCTCGAGGCGCTGCGGCTCGCGCTGACGTGCTCCGAGGAGCCCGACGCGCGCGAGGTGATCGGCCTGGTCGCGCACGAGAGCGGCGACATGGCGGCGAGCGCGGCCATGCTGTCCTTGCGCGCGCGGGCCGGCGACGTCTCGGTACGCGTGGCGCTCCGCGGCGCAGCGGCGCTACGCGCGACGCGGGATCAGGCGGGCGCCGAGCGGCTGATGGCGATGGGGCGCGAGAGCCGGCCGCACGCGCTCGCGCTCCGGCGCTGAGCCCCGACCTACGCCGCCGTCTGCCGGCGCGCCCAGGCGATCACTCGATCGAGATCGGAGAGCTGCGCCGGATTGCACCGCGGTGAGCGTCTCACCGCCTCGAAGATGGGGACGGCCGCCCGGGCGTCGCCGCCGAAGAACGTCGCCAGCGCCAGCACGTGAAGGGCCGCCAGGTTGCCCGGGTCTGCCGCGAGCGAGCGGCGCGCGAGCACCGCCGCCTTCGCGTTCTTCCCCGCCGCGAGCTCGACCTGAGCGAGCGCGCACTCGGCGCGGCCTCTCGCGTCCACATCGAGCACGCCCTTGTCGAGCGCCAGCGCCTCACGAAGATGCTTCTGCGCCGCCCGCAGGTTCGACGCCGCCTTCTGCGCGATGCCCAGGTGGTAGTGCATCCACGCGTCACGCGGACGTCGTCTCACCTCCTCGAGCAAGAGGCCCACGTTCCGCGCCACGCGCGACTCGCCCTGCGCCGAGCTCGAGACGTAGCCATGGTGCACGAGCCGGAGCTCGACATCGTCGACGCGCCCTCCGAGCCGCTCGATCGGCCCGCGGATCTGCTCGTGGATCGCGTTCTCGTACCTGTACCCGGGCACGCTCCGGAAGAGCCGCACACTGCGGGCCTCCGCCATCCGCGCCACGTCGTCCGCGGGGAGCAGATTCTCCACGATCACACGGAAGCCCGCCGCGCTCGTCGTGGCGAGCACCTCGCCGAGCGCCTCGCTCCAGCCGGGCCCCAGCTCCTCGTCCGCGTCGAGCACGAGGACCCACGCGCTGCGCGCGTGCGCGATCGCCTCGTTTCGCGCCTTCGAGAAGTCGTTCTCCCATGGCGCGTGGAACACCCGCGCACCGCAGGCCTCGGCGATCGCCACGGTCTCGTCCGTCGAGCCGGTATCGAGGACGACGACGTCGCCGGCGAAGCCCTCCACGCTCCGAAGGCACCTGCCGACGTTCGCGGCCTCGTTCTTCGCGATCAGGCAGAGCGAGACGTCGAGCGCACCCATCACGCGGCCTTTCGCGGCGGCGCGAGCACGACAGCCTTCTCGTGGCCGACGACGACCTCGGGGTCGATCATCATCTGGAGCCCCGCCCGCTTCGCCATCAGGCAGAAGCCGACGTCCTCCGAGGTGAACTCGGAGCAGCCGCCGATCTCGATGTAGAGCGGCCGGAACCACGGATACTCGAGCTTCTCGAAGATCCCGCGGCGCACGAGCACGAAGCCGAACCCGCAATAGTCGACCGGCACGAGCCCCTTCCGCGAGGCGAGCTTCGCCGGCGTCAGGAACTCGAACTCTCCCTGCGCCTGGAAGAGCGCCTCGTCCATGTGCTCCACGGCCGCATATCGCGTGTTGTCAGCCATGAGATAGAGGCCGCCGACCATGTCGACCTTGTGGGCGAGCAGCGCCTGGAAGTCCTCGAAGCGGAAGACCACGTCGCTGTCGATCCACAGCATGTAGTCGTAGTCGATCTCCCCGCCCCAGGGCGCCTGCTTGGGCCCCCGCCGCACGTCGCCACCGGCAACCCTATTGCGTGCATAATACACCACTGCGTCGTAGCGACGCGACACGATGAGACGGACGCCGAGCGTCCGGCACTTCTCCGCGAACTCGTTCCAGGCGTCGAAGAACCGACCGCTGAACTCGCGGCCCGGGATACACGCCACGATGGTGAGCGGTCGGGTCTTCGCCTCGGCCGGCTTCGTCGGCTCCGGCCTGGTGGCGGGCGGCTTCGCCGGCCCCGCCTTCGCGTTCCCCCTCGCCGCGAGCGGCCTCGGCCGCGCCGGCCTCGCGAGGCCCTTGCCCGTGACGGTCCGCGTCTCGAGCGCGTCCGCCCGGACCAGGGCCTTCACGAAGTCATCGTCCTCGCCGGTGACCTCGAGCATCCCGGGCAGGCTGCGCGTCGCCGGCACGCACACGAGGTTCGCCTCCGGCTGGTACGGCGCGAACACATCCTCGGGGTTTCCGAAGAAATTGTCGCCGCGGAAGTACGGGGCGATGTGCCAGTACGCACGATAGCCGAGCGCCTGCACCGCGCGGATCACCTCGGCCGAGCGCTCGACGGTGTTGTTCTCCACGAACAGGATCGGCTGGTGCCGCGCAATCGTCTCCGAGGCGCCGGCGAGAACGAGCGTCTCGAGCCCCTCGACGTCCACCTTCATGAGCGAGCAGCGGTCGAGCGCGAGCGCGTCGATCGTCGTCGCACGGACGGGCTCGGTCGCGCCGGTGACCGCCAGCCCGTGCCCGGACACGGCGATCGCCCCAAAATTGCAGGGCCGCGACGGGTCCACGACCGGGATCGCGACGGTGCCCACCTCGCTCGACGCCGCCGCGAGCACGCAGTCGACGTTCGCAAGCCCGTTCGCCGCGACGTTGGCGACGAGGAGACCGTGCACGAAGCGCTGAGGCTCGAGCGCGACGACCCGCCCCTTCGGTCCGACGTGCTTGCCGAAGAAGACGGTGTGCGTGCCGATGTTGGCGCCTACGTCCACGACGACGTCTCCCTGCACGAGCAGCGACGCGAAGAGCTCGATCTCCGATTCGCACCACTCGCCGTAGAGGTCGAGGGCACGCCCCACGAACGAGTCGTTGACCGGATACATCAGCGCGCCGTGACGGCACGCCTTCATCGCGACCGCGCCGTTGTCGACCAGCCGCGGCGGCACGTCGGCAGAGCGAGCCGCCGCCGCGTCGAGCGCGCTCAGGCGCTCGGTCGCGGCCGCGAACGGGCCGAAGCCGAGCGCGCGTCCGTAGAGCGTCCGCGCGCCTTCGCGGTCCCCGCACGACTCGGCGAAGATCCCGAGTTCGAACCAGGGCAAGAACGTTCCGGCGCCGGCGCCACCGACGGCCGACGGGTCCTCACCGAGCTTCAGGCATGCCTCGAACGCCTCGAGCATCTCCTCGTTGCGTCCGAGGCTCTTCCACGCAAGCGCTTCCCGCATCCGCAGCTCGGTGAATGCCGGCCAGCGCTCGCGGCACGCCTCGGCAAGGCCCAGGACCTCGGCGAACATTCCCGCCCCCGCGAGCGCCTCGGCCAGCGTGAGCACCACGCCGCGCGCCTCCGGCGCGTCGAGCGGCACGAGCTCGAGGGCGGCGCTCGCGTGCTCGAGCGCAAGCGCGGGGTCGCTCCCGACGAGCGCCTTGGCAAGACGATAGCGCGCGACGCCGTCCTCCGGGCGCGCGGCGGCCGCAGTACGGAGGGCATCGACTCTTGCGGAGGCTTCCGCGGAGGGGGCCACGACGATCAGGACGCTCGGTTCCAAGTTCTTCAGTTCTCCACTCGTCGGACAGGCCGCAGGACCGCTCGTTCAGGCTGCGCGCGGCAGCGGATCGAGGCGCTTTCGCTTCAGCATCTCGACGAGCGTGGTCCGGTGCAGCCCGAGCGACTGCGCCGCCTTCGTCTTGTTGTTTCCGTGCCGCGCGAGCGCGTCACGGATGAGCGTGTTCTCGTAGGCATCGACCTTCGCGCGGAGGTCGATCGTGGCAGCGCCGAGATCGACCTCCGCGTCGTCGTGCGCATCGAGGTCCTGGGGAAGGCGCGCGGCCATCGCGATGACCACGGGCGCAGCGGCCGCGCCACGTGCGGGCGCGCGCGACGCGTAGGTACCGATGATGCAGTCCTCGGAGACGAGCGCATCCGGCGAGAGCAGCACGGCGCGCTCCACGACGTTCTCGAGCTCGCGCACGTTGCCCGGCCAGTCGCACGCGGTGAGCCGCGCGAGCGCCTCGGCCGAGAAGTCCATCACGTCGAGCCTGCCGTCGCGCTCGGCCGCCGCGCGAAGGAAGTACCGCGCGAGGAGCGGGATGTCCTCCCTGCGCTCGCGGAGCGCGGGCAGGCGGACATGGATGACGTTGAGCCGGTAGTAGAGGTCCTCGCGGAAGCGCCCAGCCTCGACCTCGCGTGCGAGGTTACGGTTGGTCGCCGCGACGATCCGGACGTCTGCCTTCACGGAGTGCGACTCGCCCACCGGCGTGTACTCGCGCTGCTGGAGGAGGCGCAGAAGCTTCACCTGCATCGACAGCGGCAGCTCGCCGACCTCGTCGAGGAAGAGCGTTCCTCCCTCGGCGGCAGCGACCAGGCCCTGGCGAGCGACGTTCGCGCCGGTGAAGGCGCCGCGAGCATGCCCGAAGAGCTCGCTCTCGACGAGGTTCTCGGTGATCGCTCCGCAGTTCACCGCCACGAGCGGGCGCTTCGCGCGCGGGCTCGCGTCGTGGAGCGCCGCGACGGCCAGCTCCTTGCCGGTGCCGCTCTCGCCGGTGACGAGGACCGTACAGGCCGCGCCTGCGACGCGATCGAGCACGTCGAGCGCGGCGCGCATCATCGGGTGCGCGGCGAGGAGCGGTCCTCGCGACGTGATTCGCACGCTCGGCTCGGCTGCGGGGGGTGACTCCGGAACGTTCATGGGGCGGTGCTTCTCCGGGCAAGAAGAAGGGGGATTTCCCCTTCCGCCTGGTGAAAACGGCCGCCGCCTCCGAGTCTTAAGGCTTTCCGAGCAGCTCGGCCCAACCGTCGCGAATCGGTCGGATGACCTTCGGAACTTCGGCCAGGATTTCCCGGTCCTGCTTGAGGTTGGCCTCCACCAACCTGCGCATGGCGAACCCGTACACGCCCATCAGGTTCTCACACAGGCCGGTGGTGTCGGTCATGTCGAGGCCGGCCGCGAGCTCCTCGAGGATGGCATGGCACCGTCCCGTCCGTTCGCCGACCCGGGCTCGATTGCCCTGCGCCATCGCCTGGTCCGCCTCGGCGGCGAACCGGATGACGCCCTCGAGGAGGAGCAGCACCAGCTGCGCCGGCGAGCACGTCTGGATCTGGACCGACTTGTACTTGGCCGCGACGTTGGCGACCTTGGGGAGGGTGACGGCGCTCATCCGTTGTTCCCGTTCGTGCTGGAGTTGCTGAGGGTCGTCGAGTCGAGCGAGGTCTGCATCGCCTTGTACTTACCGACCGCCGCATCCATGGCCGAGAACTGCTTCTTGAGCTGCGCCTGGTAGTCGTCGAGCCGAAGATCCATCTTCGTCTTCGCGTCGGTGATCCGCTTGCTCTGCGCGTTGAGCGCCGTGATCCGCGCCGCCACGGCGCCGCCGGTCCCGCTCACGAGGCTGTCGACGCCCTTCATCAGCGAGTCCATGAGCCCCGTTGCGCCGCTCAACGTGTCGGTGACGAAGAGGCGGCGCACCGAGTCGGGGTCGGCGGCGAGCGCCGATTCGAGCTTCGTGTAGTCCATGGTGAGCGTCCCGTCCTGACCCGTCTTGAGCCCGATGCCCCGCATCGTCGTGTACGCGCCCGTCGTGCCCGCGATCGGCGAGGAGATGAGCGAGCCCATCTTGTGGAGGGCTCCGCGGATGGCCGAGTCCGCCGAGAGGAACGGATTGGACGCCTTGCTACCGCCGAACCCGGCCTGCTGGTGCCCGTAGTTGATGACGTCGTTGTAGGCGTTCATCAGAGCCGTCACCTTCTGCTTGAGCGCCGTCGCGTCCGAGGAGACCTGGATGATCGTGGGCGTCGTCGTCAGCTTCGTGAGGGCGAGCTTGAGCCCGCCGACCACGCCCGTGATCTGGTTGGTCGGGCTCGTCGCCGGCATGCCGTCGACGGTGAACTGCGCATCCGCAGCCGTCTCGTACGTGCTACCGGGCGCGCCGAAGCCGAGCGAAGTGCCGTTCTCCCCGAGGGTGAACGCGTTGTCTGCGCCGGTGTCGAGCCCCTGGACGATCAGGCGGTAGCCCGTACCGTCGTTCATGACCGATGCCGAGACACGCGCGCCGGACGAGGAGACCTTGCTGGCGATGTCCGCGAGCGTATCCGTCGCGACGATCGCGACGTTCTTGAGCTTCGCGGAGTCGCTTCCGACCTGGAGGTCGAGAGAGCCGGTCATGCCGAGGGCCGTCGAGCTGCTCGTGGCCGGCGTGCCGCGTGTCTTCTGCGCTCGAGCGAGCTGCTGGACGGCGACCGAGTAAGACGCGTTCGAGGCGGAGCCGGTCGTCGTCGCGACGACGGAGGCGTCACTCGAGGTCGCCACCGCGGAAGCAAAGCCCACGTTCGTGGTCAGCGCGAGGGCGGCGGTCTTCAGGGCTGCGAGCTTCGTCGAGAACGTCGAGATCGTCGTCGACGCGGCGTCGACCTTCACCTTCCGTGCGGCGAGCTGGTCCGAGGGAACTCGAGCCACGCCCATGAGCCCGTCCACGAGCGCATTCGTGTCGATACCCGATGCAAGGCCGCCAAGTGAGAACGCCATGATGAAAAAGACTCCCGAGAAACGGAGCCGGGGCGCGCGGGAGGTCCCGCGCGCCCGGCTAGCCTAGCTGCGCCGATCAGCCCTGGAGGAGCTGCATCGCGAGCTGCGGGCTCTGGTTGGCCTGCTTCAAGATCGCGGCGCCGGCCTGGGTGAGCACCTGGTTCTTCGACATCATCGCGGTTTCCGACGCGATGTCGACGTCACGGATGCGGCTGACGGCAGCCGACATGTTGGTCTGCTGCGACTGGAGGGCAGAGACCGCGAACGAGAACCGGTTCAGCGAGGAGCCGAAACCTTCTCGCGTCGTGCTGAGCGACTGGATGCCGGCGTCGAGCGACGTGATGGCAGTCTGCGCGTTGGCGAACGACGTGAGGTCGGTACCGGTGACCGCGAGGCCCGTCGCATCCGCGCCGCCGAAGCTGACCGCGATGCGGTCCGTCGAAGCGGTGCCGATGCCGACCTGGAAGTTCTTCGACGAGGCACCTCCGGAGAGGAGGCTGATGCCGTTGAACTGCGTCGAGCTCGCGACGCGGTCGATTTCAGACAGGTTCGCCTGAAACTCCGTGTCGAGGTTCGTGTAGTCGTTGGTCGCGAGGTTACCGTTGGAGGCCTGCACCGCCAGCTCGCGCATGCGGGTCATGATCTCGTGGATCTGCTCCGCACCGCCGTCCGCGGTCTGCGTCATGCTGATGCCGTCGTTGGTGTTGCGCTCGGCAACCGCCATCGAACGAACCTGCGCGTTCATCGACTTGACGATGCCGAGGCCTGCGGCGTCGTCAGACGCGTCGTTGATGCGGTAGCCGCTCGAGAGCTTGGCGAAGTTCTTGGCGAGCGCCGCGGACGTCTTGCCGAGCTGGCTCTGAGCGAAACTGGAGGCGGTGTTGGTCTGGACGACGAGAGACATGGTGATGATCCTTCGGTTGGTTACGGAAGAGTTTTTTGGTTAAGGGCGGCGGCTTCTGGTCCGTGCCCGTATCGCCTTCAAGGATGGGGAACGGTCGGCTGGCACCGACCTTGAATCGTTTAGGTCAGGAATCGTCGTCGTCCTCGGACGCCTTGTGGGCGCGCGTGGGCGAAGGCGAAAGAGAAGCAGGCACGGCACCGAGCCAGCGCTCGGCATCAAGGGTGTCCGAGACGCGCGAGAGCGCGGCGGAAGACAGCCCAAACTTGTTGGTGGGGGTAGTCGCAAGGGCAGACGTCGCCGACGAGGACGACACATGTCCAAGCGGCGCACCCATGAGCGAATTGAGGCCCCGCGCGTAGTCGGCCTCCGAGGCCGTGTAGTAGTGCGCCTGCTTGAGGGCGCTCGCGAAGCCCGTGACGTCCCCACGGGCCGCCGGCGCAAGGGCGCCGCCGAACCGCGATTTCATCGTGCGCACGTAGTCGAGCGCGCCCTCGTCGAGCGACCCGTAGGCGCGGAAGCCGTCCTTGATGACGACGTCCTTGCCGCCGAGCACCTCGTGGGTCCGGCAGACCGCCGTGTTCCCCGACGCCGACGCGCCCTTGATGCCGCCGAAGTTGTAGTTGTACATGCGGTCGCCGCTCGCGGTCTCGAGCGACGCGTGCGCCGTCAGCACGTTCACGAGCTCGTCGGCCGGGCGCGCGCCGTCGGTACGCTCCAGCGCGCGACTGATCGCGGCGCGGAGGTCCGCTCGCGTGACGGGAGTGCGCGTCGGCTCGACCTGACGCGTCGCGCCGGCCGGCCTCTCCACACTCGCGGGCGTTCCGACTCTCATCTCATTCCACCGGAGTTGGCACGGTGGACATGAGCTTGCGATCGATCTCACCGAACTGATCGAGCACCTTCTGGAAGGCCTCGAAGGTCCGGCTGGCCTGCATCATCTCCGTCATCGCCGCGACGGGAGCCGCGTTCGACTCCTCGACCGCGCCGACGACGAGCGGCTCCTTCGACGGAGTGACGGCCCCCGCGTTGGCGCCCGAGAGCAGGCCGCTGCCTTCGTGCTCGAGCGCACCGGGCGTCTCGAACGTCACCAGCTTCAGCTTTCCGATCGCGTTGGCGCCCTGTTTGACGGTGCCGTCGGGGTCGATGCGCAGCGCGCCTCCGCCGACGGCCGCCTTGATGGGCGCGCCGCCGTCGGACGACACGGGCGTACCGGAGGCCGTCCGGAGCGTGCCCTCGGGGTCGATACCGAGGCTGCCCGCGCGCGTGAAGCGCTCGCCTCGCGGCGTGATCGCCGCGAGATAGACGTTCTGAGGCATCGCGATGTCGAGCGCGTTGTTCGTCACGCGCGTCGCGCCGGGCGTCGTGTCGACGGCCGAGCGGGCGGTCTTCGTGTAGCGCATCTCGCCGTCGCCGACGGCCGATGCGAGGGCCTGACGAAAGACCGGGCGCATGCGCTGGTAGCCGGCGGAGGACGAGTTCGCGACGTTCGTCGCGGTCATGTCCATCGCCTGCTCCTGCGCCACCGCTCCGCTCAACGCGACGTATAGGCCCTTCGACATGACTACTCCTTGCCGATCGCAGCGCGGAGCCGGTGGACGGCCTCGGTGTGAAGCTGCGAGACGCGCGACTCGCTGACGTCGAGCACGGCGCCGATCTCGCGCAGCGTGCATTCCTCCGTGTAGTAGAGCGCCAGCACCTGCTGGAGCCGCTCCGGGAGCGTGGTGATCGCGTCGGCGACCGCCTGCTGGATCTCCTTGCGACCGGCCGACTCCTCGGGGAGCTCGTTGGCGTCGGCCACGAGGTCGGTGTCGATGTCGATCACCTCGAGGCGATTCATTCCGGCGCGATCGAGCGCGGCGAGCATGGACCGGTACTCGATCAGCGTGAGCGTGAGCTCGGCGGCGATCTCCCCTTCCTCGGGCGGTCGGCGGTGCTCCTGCGTCAGCTTGTGGATCGCACGCGTCACCTTGCGCGACGTGGCACGGCTGGCACGCGACTGCGTGTCGAGGCTCCTCAGGTAGTCGAGCATCGCGCCGCGAATGCGGTAGAGCGCATAGGCCTCGAATTCGCCCTCGTCCATGTCCTCGCTGCTGCGCGCGAAGGCCTCGACCAGGCCGATCCACGCGTAGCCCGTGAGGTCGGCGACGCTGATGTGGCTCGGCACCTTGCGGGCGAGGCGCATCGCGGTGCGACGCACGATGGGGAGGTACTTGCGATAGTGCGCGGCGGAGAGGACCCGCGCTGCGCGCTTCTCGGAGAGGGCTGCTGCGGTCACGTGGACCGCCCGTCGAGGCCGAGGGCGCCGAGGATCGCTTCGAGCGTCGCTGGGGTGACGTCCTCCGGGACACGTGGACCGTTGCAGATGACCTGGAGGGGACGGCGCGCTGCCCAGGGCGCGTGCACCAGCCCCGAGGGCGACTCCGTCTCGTCGAGCTTCGTCACGCAGACGCCCGTCGGTGAGAGCGGCGCGAAGATGCCGACCACGCGCGCGGCGTCGGCCGCTCGGATCGACGCCGGCATGCAGAGGAGCAGGTCGACGTGCACCGGCGCGTCCTTCTTGCGGCGTGCCGCGAGCGCGGCCTCCGGCGCGGTCGCGCTCGGAGGGCGGCCCGACGTGTCGACGAACACCACGTCCGCGGTGTCCTCCTCGAGGAGCGCCGCGAGCTCGGCGGACGTCCGCGCGACGTCGAACGTCGCGCCGAGGAGATCGGCGTAGCGCTCGAGCTGATCGACGGCGCCGACGCGGAACCCGTCACAGGAGATGAGCGACACCGATTTGCCCTCCATGCGGGCGCGCGCGGCGAGCTTGGCGACCGTCGTCGTCTTGCCGACGCCCGACGGGCCGGCCATGGCGACGATCCGACGGCCGGGGGCCGCGTCGTCCCAGGGCGCGAGGGGAACGAGCTCCGCGAGCGCAGCCTTGAGCTTCGCACCGAGGTCGCTCTCGGGCGACTCCTTGGCACGGGCGGCGAGCCTCGTCGCCGCCGAGCCCTCGATGCCGCGACTGCGGAGGAGCAGCGCGATGCGATCTCCCCGCTTCGGCTGCACCTGAGGCGAGCCCATCTCCTCGAGCGTCGCGCGGATGGCGGCGAGCTCGCGACCGAGCTCCTGCGTTCCTGTCGCACGCGTGAGGTGCGCGCGCAGCGCACGCACCTCGTTTCGCATCTCTGCGCGGAGCTCGTCGAGCTCCGTCGAGACGCGGGGAGGCTCCGTGGACCGATAGACCTCGGCGGCGAAAGGAGACGCCTCGGGTGCGTGCTGGCTTCTGGATCCGTGTCCCGTGTTCATCAGAGTTGCTCCTGGAAATTCCGGCTCATGCGCTCAAGCGATCGACGATGCGGAGAGGGACCGACGGGTCGATCTCTCGGAAGGAAGCGACGGAAAGCTGCGGGACCTTGCGCTCGACGATGGCGCGAACGTACCGGCGGAGGTCGGGGGCGGTGACGACGAGCGGGCTCGCCGAGCTCGCGCCGAACGTCGCGAGCGAGCTCTCGGCGCGGGCCGTGAGCGTGCGCAGGACCTCCGGGTCGAGCGCACCGCCCGTGCCGCTTGCGATCTCGGAGAGAGACTGGCGGAGCATGTGCTCGATACGCGGGTCGAGCGTGAGCGCGGAGACGGTGCCGTCGGCGGCCTTGAAGCGCGCGGTGATGTGGAGTGCGAGGCGCTCGCGAACGAGCTCCGTGAGCTGCTCCGGGTCCTTCGTCTGGGCGCTCAGCTCGGCGAGCGCCTCGAGGATGGCGCGGAGGTCGCGCACCGACACTCCCTCACGAACGAGATTGCGAAGAACGCGCGCCACGTCTCCAAGTGCAAGCATGTTCGGTACCACGTCATCGACGAGCTTCGGCGCGGTGCGCGCGAGGACGTCGAGGAGGTGCTGCACCTCCTGACGACCGAGGAGCCGATGCGCGTTGATGCGGAGCGTCTCGCCGAGGTGCGTGGCCATGATCGTCGCGTGATCGACGACGGTGTAACCGAGCGCCTCGCCGAGCTCCTTGTCGCGCTGCGGGATCCAGAGCGCCGGCATCCCGAACGTCGGATCGGTCGTGGGGTCGCCCTCGATGGGCGGAGCCGTGCCTGCGCCGTCGATGGCGAGCACACGGCCGTGCGAGCACTCGCCCTTGGCGATCTCGAGGCCCGCGAGGAGGACGCGATACGCGCCCGGCGCGAGCTCGAGATTGTCCGAGACGTGCACCGGCGGCACCACGATACCGAGGCTCCGCGCGAGTTCCTCGCGGAGCTTGGCGACGCGCTCCGTGAGCGTGCCTCCTCGCGCCACGTCCACGGCGGAGACGAGCTCGTAGCCGAGCTCGATCGAGAGAGCGTCGAGCGTCAGCGCGGCGTCGACGGCCTCGGCGGCCGAGAGCTGCGGGGTGCCGTCCTGGCCGACGCTACGAGGAGACTTGTCCGCCTTCGCCGTTGCCGCTGTGTTGGCGACCCGACGCGAGACCGCGAGCATCGCGACGGCGAGCGCGAGGCACGGGATGAGCGGCATCCCGGGCATGAGCCCGAGGCCCGTCACGATGATGGCAGTGATGGTGACAGCCGTCCGTCGGCCGAAGAACTGCGCGTAGAGGGCGCGACCGAGCTGGTCGCCCGTCGCCGTGCGCGTCACCACGATGCCGGAGGCGGCCGAGATGAGGAGCGCGGGCACCTGCGAGGCGAGCGCGTCACCGACGCTGAGGACCGAGAAGGTCTCGGCGGCGCGGCCGATCTCCATGCCGCGCGAGATGCCGAGCACGAGGCCACCGATCAGGTTGATGGCCATGATCAGGAGGCCGGCGACGGCGTCGCCGTGGACGAACTTGCTCGCGCCGTCCATGGCGCCGAAGAAGTCCGCCTCGCGCTCGAGCTCACGACGACGCGTGCGCGCCTGATCCTGGGTGATCGCGCCGGACGCGAGGTCGGCGTCGACGGCCATCTGCTTGCCGGGCATCGCGTCGAGGGTGAAGCGGGCCGCGACCTCGGCGACGCGGCCTGCGCCCTTCGTCACGACGACGAAGTTGATGACCGTGAGGATGAGGAAGATGACGAGACCGACGAGGACGTTGCCCTCGACGACGAACCGACCGAACGCCTCGACGACGGAGCCGGCAGAGCCCTGGCCCTCGCCGCCGTGGAGGAGGATGAGGCGCGTCGTGGCGACGTTCAGGCTGAGGCGAAGCAAGGTCGCCACGAGCACGAAGGCCGGGAACGCGCTGAACTCGAGGGCCTGTTCGATGAAGAGGGCCGTCAAGAACACGCCGATCGAGAGCGCCATCGACAGCGAGATCAGCCCGTCGAGAAGGATCGGCGGCAGCGGGATGATCATCATCAGGATCACGCCGATGATCCCGGTGGGCACCACAGCGTCCCAGATGCGTGTCTTGCCGTCAGGAACGGCAGCGGCGGTCATACCTATCGGTCAAGCACGGCGCGTGCCGCTGATCGCTCCGCGCTTCTTGAGGCGGTAGACGAAGGCGAGGACCTGCGCGACGGCGGCGAAGTGCGCCTGCGGAACGATCCTTCCGATGGAGACCTCGGCGTGGAGCGCACGCGCGAGAGGCCTGTTCTCCATGATGGGAATGCCGAGACGGCGTGCTTCGGTGCGGATGCGCAGCGCGGCTTCGTCGGTGCCCTTGGCGACGACGACGGGCGCGACGTCCTTCGGGCCATAGCGGAGAGCGACGGCGTAGTGCGTCGGGTTGGTGACGATGACGTCCGCCTCCTTGACGCTACCGAGGCCGCGCTTCTTGGCGATCGCGCGCGCGCGCTGCTTCATCCGGCCCTTGGCCTTGGGATCGCCATCCTGCTGACGGGACTCCTCGACGCGCTCTTGACGCGTCATCTTCAGCTCGCGCTCGAGCGCGAACCACGCGTGGGCGTAGTCCGCGGCGCCGACGACGAAGAGCGCGACCAGCACCGCGATGATGACGCGTGCCACCGCGGCGGCGGCGAGCTCGCCGGAGGCGGCGATGGGCGCGCGCGCGATGGAGAGGAGCGCGGGAAGCTCGCGGTCGACGGCGCGATACGCGACGTATCCGACAGCGAAGACGCGCAGGAGCGAGACCGCGAGCTCCTCGAAGTTCTTGCGGAACGCGATGAGACGGTCGAGGCCAGCCTTCGGGTCCAGACGGTCGAATTTGACGGTAATCGCGTCGGTGTTGATGCGAAAGCCGACCTGAGCAGCGCTGCCCGTGAAGGCGAGGATCGCCGCGGCCACGAGGATGGGACCAGCCTCCGTGATGATGGGCGTCGCGGCGGCACGTAGCGCGCCAGCGGCACCGAGACGATCGAGCGCCTCGAGGTCACCGACCGAGCGCGCGAAGAGCACCTCGAACGCGCCGACGATCTGCCGACGCGAGGCGATCGTCCCGAGGACGACGGCGATGGTCGCGGCGAGCCCGCCGATGTCCTTCGCGCGCGCGAAGCGGCCCTGCTTGCGAAAGTCCTGCCTTCGCTGCTCGGTGGCCTCGAATGACCGCTCGCCGCCCTGGTCGGCCATCGGGCTCTCCCCTACCCCGCCGGCGCGATCACGCGCTCGAGGACGCGCCCGAGATCCATCGCATGGGCCGCGAAGCCGGCGAGGCTGTCGCGGAGGCCCGCGAGGACGACGACGAGGCCGCTGGCGAGGCTCACCGTGAGCCCGACGCTGAAGACCTGGAGCGACGGGGCCGCACGTGCGACGAGGCCGATGGCGACCTGTACGACGATCGAGACGGTCATCGCAGGAACGGCGAGCCCGAGGCCACACTCGATCGAGCGCGCGACCCAGCTGAGCAGGCCCGGCGCGTAGGTCGCGACGTCGAGGGCGCCGCCGATCGGGACGACATGGAGCGAGGTGACCGCCGCGCCGATGACGACGCGGTGCGCGCCGATGGCGAAGGCCACCAGCGTCGCCGCATTGCTGACGATGCGTGTGAGCGCGTCGGTGTTCGCCGACTGCGTCGGGTCGTACGAGGACGCGAACGTGAGGCCCGTGGAATGGGCCAGCGCCGAGCCGAGGACCTCGGCCGCGCTCATGCCGACCCTGAAAACGAAGGCGATCGCCGCTCCCGTCATGGCCTCGGCGATCCCCGCCATCACGAGCGGAAGGCCGAGGGTGGGAGCGTGCCCCGGCATGACGAGCGGCGTGGCGGCCATCGCGAGGAGGAGCGCGACACCCACGCGGATGTTCGTCGGCACGGCAGGCCCCGGGAACGGCGACACGGCCACGAAGGCAGCCATCCGCGTTGCGACCAGCGCAAACGTGATCGCCATCGTCATGACGAGGTTCTGGATCAATGAACGACCTTCGCGATGTCGGTGAAGCAGCGCCGGGTGTAGCCGACGAGCTGCGCGGAGAGGGTCGCTCCGAGGCCGATCAGGACTCCTGCGACGCACACGAGCTTCACGACGAAGCTGAGGCTCTGCTCGTTGACCTGCACCACGGCCTGCGCGAGGCCGACGGCCACGCCGGCGACGAGGGCCGCTCCGAGGAGCGGACCGGCAACATAGGCCGTCGTCGCGAGAGCGTCGACCACGAGGCGCATCGGATCACTCATGCGAAACTCCGGAGCAGAGAGCCTACGAGCAGGTGCCAGCCGTCGACGGCGACGAACAGGAGCAGCTTCAACGGCAAGCTGATGCTCTGTGGAGGCATCATCATCATGCCGAGGGACATGAGTACGGACGCGACGATGAGGTCGATGACCAGGAACGGAAGGAGCACCATGACGCCCATCTGGAACGCGGTGGTGAGCTCGCTCACGACGAAGGCCGGGGCGGCCATGCGCATCGAGACGTCCTCCTCGGTGCGCGGCATGGGCGCGTTGGCCGTCTGGTAGAAGAGCGAGAGGTCGGCCTCGCGTGTCTGGCGCAGCATGAAGGCGCGGAGCGGGACGATGGCGCGGTCGATCGCGGTGGTCTCGTCGATCTTCCCGGCGACGTACGGGTCGTAGGCCTCCTTGGCGATCGTCGAGGCGATCGGCGCCATCGTGAAGGCCGTGATGAAGAGCGCGATGCCCACGAGCACCTGGCTCGGCGGCGCCTGCTGCGTGCCGAGGCCTTGTTTCACGAAGGAGAGCACCACCGCGGTGCGCGTGAAGGAGGTCATCGTCAGCACGATGGCGGGGAGGAGCGAGAGCAGCGTGAGGACCGCGAGGATCTTGAGCTGCGGCGCGAGACCGGGCCCAGCCGACGTCACGCCCGTGAGCGTGGCGGCGAGATCGGGGGTCATTTGCGGTTACCGAGCGCCAGCGCGATGCCGCGTGCCTGTCCCTCGAGCGGTCCGTCGCGGTTGGGGTCGCGCGGCGCGGGACGACGGCGGCGGTTGGTGTCGCGGTCGCGATCGCGATCGGCTTCGCGGGTCCGAGCCGGAGCCTGCGGCGCCGACTCCGGGGCGCTGTCGCTGTCGCGCTCGTCGGCGTAGCGCGACGCGGCGAAGCCCGAGGCGGCGACGCGCGCCGGGATCGGCGGGCCGACGTCGAGGGAGGAGAAGAGCGCGCGGGCGCGGGAGGCGAGATCGGTACGGTCCTTCTCGGCGGCGCGGCGCGAAGGCACGGCGCGCGACTCGCGCGGCGCAGCGCGCTCCGGCTCGGCCTCGGCCATGGCAGCCGCCGCGGCTTCTTCGGCCGCTTCGGCGTAGTCGTCCGGGAGGACCGCGAGCGTCTGCATGCTCGAGGGCGTCACTCCGACGAGGAGACGCATGCCGCCGACCTCGACCAGCGCGAGCTCACCGCGGAGCCCCATCGACGTCTTGCCGAGGATGCGCACCGGCGTCGTGGATGCGCCGCCGCGCTTCACGGCGAGCGCGAGGCTGCGACGCTTCTTCCAGACGAGGGCGCACGCGCCGAGGACGGCGGCGCCGAAGACGATCTTGTACGGCCACGGGGTCGGGGCAGGCTCGGTGGCGAGGGTGAGAGCCTTCGGGGCCGGGCGGAGGGCGAGCGGGAGCTCCGCGGGGGGAGGAGGGACCGGAGCGGCGGCCTGTGCGGCGGCGGGTTGGGGGGCGACCGGTTGCGCGGCGGCGGGCTGGGCGGCTGCGGCCGCGGCTCCGGGCACGGGCACGGGCACGGGCGTGACACGCGCCACCGGAGGGGCGGCGACGACGGGCGCGGCGGGAGGGGCGACGGCCGGAGCGGCGGGAGCGGTGACGACCGGCGCGGCGGCGACGGCCGGGGCCGCAGCATGGGTCGGGGCCGGGACCGACGGGGCGCCCGGGCCGGCCATGGTCGGCTCGTCGGCGTGCGCCGCGGAGGTGACGGAGAGCGTCAGGGCCATGACGCTCGCGATGACGGTCGCGGAGAGAAGGCGGTTCATCGCGGCGTCCCTTCGGGCGTCACGATCTCGGTGATGCGGATGCCGTAGCGATCGCCGACGACGACGGCCTCGCCGCGGCCGATGATCCGGCCGTTCACGAGCAGCTCGAGAGGCTCACCCGCGAGCTTGTCGAGCTCCACGGTGCGGCCCGGCCCGAGCTTCACGACATCGGCGATCCGCATGCGTTTGCGGCCGATCTCGAGCGTCAGCTCGACCTCGACGTCGCGAAGCAGCGCCATCGGGTCCGGCTGCGCCGCGGTCGTCGCAGCGGGCACCGCGGCCGGTTCATCGTTCTTTTCTTCGTGCGTCGCATCCATGACGGAGGGCTCCTCGTTCGGGCGGTTCGAGGACCTCTCCTTCACGAGCCGTGCCCGAGGATCTCGACGCCGATCTGCGAGCCACGCGTCGTCGGCCGACCAAGGAACAGCCCATGACCACCGACATGAAGGCGAGCCGGCGCGTCGACCGACAGAGGCAGTCGCAGGACGTCACCCACGCGGAGCGACGCGATGCGCGTGAGCGCGATGCGAACGCGCCCGAGCTCGGCGACGATCTCGAGCTCCACCTCGGCAACGGCGCTCTGCGTCTCCGGCCCCGCGTCCGGCGGTGCCGCCTCGGCGACCTCCTTCGTCTCGATCGCGCCCGCGGGAACGAGGAGCACGATGGTCCCTGCGGTGTCGCCTTCTCCGATGCGGAGCGAGCACGCGACGAGGACCGCCCCGCCCTGCCCTCCGGGAGCCTCGCCCGCGATCGCGAGCGGCGCGCCGAGCGGGCGAAGCACCTCGTCGAATGCCGCCACGAGGCTTCGTGCAAGCCTTGCGGCGAGCGCGACCTGCGGAGCGCTGAGCCCCGCGGGGTCGAGCTCCGGAAGCCCTCCGCGACCGGAGCCGAGCATGCCGTCCAGGCCGTGCGCCACCGCCTTGGCGTCGATCACGAGCGCCCCGGTGGCTCGCGTCCCTCCGCCCACACATAGCGGGCTCACGTAGAAGGGACGCGCGATCGGATCCATCACCTCCGTCCGCAGCGCCGTCCTCGCGGCCTCCGCGGCCACGGGAATCTTGCGGCGCGCGAGGTACGGCAGCGATCGCCGTACCGCCGCCTCGAGCGCGCGCTGCTCGAGCGAGAGTCGCTCGCAGGCACGGCGGGCACGATCGCCGCCGAGCCCGAGCTTGACGAGTCCTTGAGCGTCGCTCACTGAGACACGAGATCGGTGATGAGGATGCGCTCGGCGCCCGCGGCGCCCGCCTTCTTGCAGCGCTCGAGGAGCTCGTCGCGCAGCTTCTCCGAGCGACTCGAGTCGACCGCGTCCTCGTAGGAGAGCGTCCGCATGTGGGCGAGGATCGCGTCGCGGATCCGCGGAACGAAGGCCTTCAGCGCGGCCTCGTCGTGGACGATCCCTCCGAACTCGACGGCCACCGACAGCTTCATCGGATGGCCCTTGCCCTTCGCGTCGGTGACGCTCACGAGGAACGGCTCGAGCGCGACCGTGGGACCCGGAGGCTTCGCCTCCACGTGAGCGGCGGCCTCGACGTGCGCGGCCGGCTGGTGCCCGCCCGCGACGCGCGCTCCGCCGAACGAAGCCCCACCTGCGAGGATCGCGGGCAGGAGCATGCCCAGGATCATCCCGACCGCTCCCCCGCCCTTCTTCGCAGGGGCCGCGGCCGCGGCGTCTTTTGGCTTCGTGTCCGGTGCATCACTCATCGCGCCCTCACTGTTTGATGTTCATCAGCTCTTGGAGCATCTGATCGGCCGTCGTGATCGTCTTCGAGTTCGCCTGGAAGGCGCGCTGGTGGGAGATCAGCTCGACGAACTGCTGGGTCACGTCGACGTTCGATTGCTCGAGCGTCCCCGCGACGAGCGCGCCGCGACCACCCTGACCGACACCGCCGAG